>Ga0209536_100000427_pt1 | contig 68124 bp, 55 predicted proteins | sample DeeMarSeWOR28_12_FD_187461 | JGI IMG/M metagenome (GOLD analysis project Ga0209536, IMG submission 187461) | Marine sediment microbial communities from White Oak River estuary, North Carolina - WOR-2-8_12 (SPAdes) (version 2) | ecosystem: Environmental > Aquatic > Marine > Intertidal zone >...
TCATCGGTCTTCCCCGGCGTCTCCAGCGTTGCCTGTCCTCCCAGACTGAAGACCCGCACCTGGTGACCCGTCCTTCCCAGGGGCCGCGTCGCCATACCCTCCGTGCCGAGAGTGGTGGCAAGTGTCTGGAGCGGCTTCAGGCCGCCAGCAACGCCAACAGCAGCCGTCCCCGCCACCGTCCGAAGAAAGTCTCTTCTGGAATGGTTATGCTCACCCATGGAGTCCTCCGTTGTCTGACCAGCGCCTACGGATGGTGCAGCAGATCGAAGATTCTAGATGATATCAAGGCGGGGACTAACTTGCAAGACGCACGAAGGCCCGGGTTCGCAAGACACCCCGGGCCTTCATGGGACGCAGCATCTGGCAGCAACTACGGCATCGCCGTCTCCTCGCATGCGCAGAACTGCCGACCAACATCTCGCATGTGCATACGACATCTCACTGCTACCAGTAGATGCAGCAAAGAGCGGGCCTGCACCTCTTCGCGTTTGAGGCTCATTTTCTGAGGGATGACGGCATACCGGTGTATCCCATGTCTGGACTCCGGTTGCACTGTGTCAGCCATCCGCCGACAGCTCCCCGGTTGCCGGAGGGCGGAACAGATCGGCGCTGTCGGTGAAATCCTGGGGGCTCCCCACCAGTATGAGCCGGTCACCCGCCTGGAGCGTGAAGTCACCCGCGGGGTTTCCGATAATCTTCCCCTCCCGCCGGACAGCCAGGACGGTAAGGCCGTGTTTCCTGCGCATCTCCAGATCCTTGAGCGTCTTCCCCACAGCGTGAGATCCGCCCCGCACACCCACCGCCCTGGTGTGCAGCCCGTTCTCGTCCAGGCCCTGCAAGACCATCAGGTGCGCCTCCTGGATGCTCCCCCTGGCGATCCGGTAGTCCTCTGCCCGAAGCAACCGGATCTCACGATCGATCTCTGCCGGAGAGACCATGTAGGCACCCATCACGTGGGCCACGATGCGCGCGGTCGCCTCCATCTCTTCAGCTACGATGATGTCCGCCCCGAGTGACCGGAGCCGGTCCATGCCGGCAGCATACCGTATCCGTGCGATTGTCTGAAGCGTCGGATTCAGGAGGTTTGCCACCAGAACGATCCGGGGTATCACCGCCTCGTCGTTGATGACAATGACCAGGGCCTTCGCGTGTTCCACACCGGCCATCTTCAGTATATGCGTCTTGCCTGCATCCCCGTAGATCGCGGCAGTTCCTTCACGACGCAGTGTGCGCACCGCCGAAGGATTTATCTCTATCACCACGTAGTCAATCTTCGCCTCCCGCAGGACATGGGAGAGACGGCTCCCGGCAACGCCATAGCCGACAACGATCACGTGGTCCGTGAGCCGGAAGGCCCCGGGATGGTCCGCCATGCCGGCTGATCGAAGCTCCCTCTCCGGGGCTCCTTCCACCATGGCTCTTCCGATGCGGCGCCCCGACTGATACATCAACGGCGTGCCTATCATCAGCAGTACCGTCACCGCAAGAAAAATCTGCCCGCCGGTCTCGCCCAGACCCGCAGGTGTCAGCCCCACCGCACTCCCCGCCCTCTCCAGCACAAAGGAGAACTCTCCCACCTGCGCCAGAGCCAGCCCGACAACCACCGCTATGCGACGGGGATATCCCAAAAGAAGCACACTTCCGGCACCGGTACCGAACTTCATCAGGACAATCAGGGCGGTCACGCAGAGGATGAGCCAGGGGTGGGCCAGAAGCGTCCGCACATCCAGCAACATCCCCATGGAGACGAAGAAGACAGCACTGAAGATGGTCCGCAAGGGGAGCATCTCGCTGAGCGCATGCTCCTTGTAGTGGCTCTCACTGACGACCAGGCCGGCCAGGAACGCCCCAAGCGAAAGACTCACGTCGGCCAGACTGCTGAGCGCCGTCGTCCCGAGGCAGATCGCCACCACCGTCAGCAGAAACAGCTCCTGGCTCCGGGTCTGGGCAACATGCTCCAGAATCCAAGGAACGACTCTCCGAGCCAGAACCAGCGTGGCGGCAATCAGCACAACGGCTTTCCCGAGAGCGAAGAGGATCTCATAGGAGGACTCCCAGGCACCCGCGAGGAAGGGGACCAGCAACACCATGGCCACAACCACGAGATCCTGGAAGATGAGAACGGCGAGCGAGATACGCCCCCCGGGCGTCTCGGCTTCCCCGCTCTGGGAGATGAGCCCCAGGACAATTGCCGTGCTGCTCAGGGCCACGAGAAAACCGGTGAAGACCGCCACGTTGAGGGAGGTTCCCAGAAGGGAGAGTATCACCACGACCAGGAAGATGGTGGAGAAGACCTGAACCGTCCCCCCCAGGAAAATGGCCCGGGCGATCCGGCCCAGCTTCTCCAGGCTGAACTCCAGGCCGATGGTGAAGAGAAGGAGAATGACGCCGACCTCCGCCAGGGCATTGACCAGATTCCGTTCGTAGACCAGCCCCAGGCCCCAGGGGCCGATCAGGACCCCCGCAAGGAGAAAGCCCGCGATGGGAACAAGCCTGATGCGGTGACAGACGTAGATCACCGCCACGCTGACCAGGAACAGGGCGACCAGCTCGGTTAGAAACGGCAGGAGAACAAGGATGAACCTCATGATCTATCCTCAGCCACAATATAGGTGGCCCCCAGGAAATGTCAAATTTGCAGATTCTCCAAATGCGTCGTATCATATGCACCGGCCGACTGGGGAGCCAATTGTGCGCGTCGGCATTCTTTTACTCCTCCTGATCAGTTTCACCTTTTTTCGGAACTGCCATGCTCCAGCCAGAACATCTCCGAACCGAGTTTCAGTCAAACCCTCTCGGCATTGATCACCCGAACCCCAGACTGAGCTGGACCGTCAGGTCCGACCGCCGGGGAGACCGTCAGACAGCATACCGGATACTGGTTGCCTCGGGTCCGGAGTGGCTCGCCAGAAACCAGGGGGATCTGTGGGACACCGGCAAGACACCCGGGAGTGAGACCTCGCTCATTCGCTATGAAGGAGAGCCGCTCTCCTCGCACATGGAATGCTGCTGGAAGGTGATGGTATGGGACAAGGAGAACAGGCCTGGACCCTGGAGCGGTGCGGCAGAGTGGTCGATGGGAATGCTGAGTGATGATGACTGGCACGCCGAGTGGATCGGCTACGACGGACCCCGGAAGGACGAGAAGAAGATCCCGGCCGTCACCGCGCAGTGGATCTGGTGTGCTGATGATCCTGCCACTGACGTCCCGGCCGGTAAGAGGTACTTCGCAACAACCTTTGAGATTCCTGCCGGGAAACGGCTCCAGAGGGCAGACCTGATGGTGAGTGCCGATGACAGGTACAGGCTCTTCATCAACGGAACCGAAGCCTCTCGGTCAGTTCCTGCGCTGGACAGCTGGAAGACTCCGCAGCTCGTTGAGGTCTCTTCATTGCTCCCTCTCGGCAGGAACGTTCTCTATGTCGAAGCCGAAAACGAGGGAAAGGGCCCTGCAGGATTCATCCTCTGGCTGAGCATACTCTTCACAGATGGCACACGGCAGACCCTCGGGACGGACTCCTCATGGATCTCCTCTGAGAAGTATTTCGCCGGATGGAAGACCGAAGGGCCCGGCCGGGACGAGGGGAGCGGATCGGGTTTCCGGGGACATTTCGGCGTGGCACCGTGGCGGCTTTTAGACGAGAGCATGCTTCTCCTTCCCCCGCCCCGCTACCTGCAGGCAGACCTGAAAATCGACAAGCCTATCCGGCGCGCGCTCCTCTACGCATCAGCGCTGGGCATCTGCGATCTCACTGTGAACGGCAGCCGGGTGAGCGATGACTACTTCACACCCGGGTGGACCGACTACCGGCGGCGGGTCTACTACAGAACGTATGATGTGACAGATATGCTCCAGAGCGGACAGAACAGCTGGGGAGCCATTCTGGCCGACGGCTGGTACAGCGGCTATCTGGGCTGGGCCGTGCAGCGAGACCGCTACGGCTGGAGGACAAGGCTGAAGGCACAGCTCTACATTGAGTACTTCGACGAATCGAGCGAGGTAATCGGTACCGGCTCAGACTGGAGAGCTTTTGCGGGACCCCTGAAGGAGGCCGACTTCCTGATGGGCGAGACATATGATGCACGCGTGGAGCCGATGGAGAGCATCGCCTCGGGGAGAGCAGAAGGAGAACGTGTCGACCTGGGTGCCGACATCGACCCCCTGCTGCAGGCACACCCCGGACCCCCTGTCCGGAAGTTCGCAGAGCTCTCCCCCCAGTCTATAGCAGAGCCGGAAAAACGGGTCTACGTCTTTGACATGGGCCGCAACTTCGCAGGAGTTGTGCGCCTGCGGACACGGGGGGAGCCGGGCCAGCGCATCACGCTCCGGTATGCCGAGCGTCTCAACCCCGACGGAACCGTCTATGTCCAGAACCTCCGCGGGGCAAGGGCGATTGACACCTACATCTGTCGCGGAGAGGGAGAGGAGGTCTGGGAGCCGCGATTCACGTTCCACGGCTTCCAGTACGTGGAGGTGACCGGCCTGACCAGCCGGCCGAAGATGGAGACGATCACCGGAATCGCCATCAGCAGCGACACCCACGTTGTCGGCAGCTTCCACTGCTCCGAGCCGATGCTCAACCAGCTCTACGCCAACATTCTCTGGACACAGAGGGCAAACTTCATCGAGGTACCCACCGACTGTCCCCAGCGTGACGAGCGGCTCGGGTGGACCGGGGACGCACAGGTGTTTATCCCGGCAGCCTGTCTCACTGCAGACGTGCAGGCGTTTTTCCACAAATGGCTGGTGGACCTGACCGACTCCCAGAGGAAGGATGGACAGTTCCCGATGGTCGCCCCTCTCATCGTTGCGGGCGATGACGGAGGGCCGGCCTGGGCTGATGCCGGCGTGATATGTCCCTGGACGATCTACCAGGTCTACGGTGACACCTCGATACTGGGGGGACACTACGAAGCGATGAAACGGTTCGTGGAATTCTGCCGGGAAAGGTCCACCGAAGAGCTGCTCCCTCCCCAGGAGTACCACTGTTTTGGAGACTGGCTGCACATCCAGGCCGAGACTCCGACAGACGTCCTCTACATGGCCTACTTTGCCAGATCAACCCAACTTCTTGCACGGACGGCGGAGGTGCTCGGCAAAACGGACGATGCGGCCCGGTACGGTGAGCTGTATCGGGAGGTCCGGGCCTCTTTCAATGAGGCCTACGTCAGCGAGAGTGGCTCTGTCATGGGGGAGACGCAGACCGCCTATGCCCTTGCCATCTCTTTCGGGCTTCTGGACGACGAAGATATGTACCTCGCCTCCGAGAAGCTTCTTGCCGACATCGAGAAGCGCGGCTGGTCTCTCTCCACCGGGTTTGTCGGAACGCTCGAGCTGATGCACGCCCTTTCGCGCATCGGCCGGCACGATGTCTCCTACCGGCTCCTGATGAACGAGAAGTTCCCGTCATGGGGCTTCACCATACGGAACGGTGCGACGAGCATCTGGGAGCGATGGGACGGCTGGACTCCGGAGAAGGGATTTCAGAGCACAGAGATGAACTCCTTCTCCCACTATGCGTTCGGCGCAGTCTATCAGTGGATGGTGGAGAATATTGGGGGGATCAGGAGCGGCGGAGCCGGCTACGTGAGGATTCTCATTGCACCCGAGCCGGGCCCGACGCTCAGCTCGGCACGGGTCTCCTACCGGTCAGTGAACGGGCTCATTCAATCGGCGTGGAAGAAGGAGAATGGCAGGTTCTTCCTCAGCCTGGACATCCCGACAAACACTGAAGCCATCGTCCATCTTCCGGCCGTGGAGGGCTCTGTCAGAGAGTCCGGAAAACCTGTCGCGGAGCAGAGGGACGTCCGGTACAGCGGAGGCTCCAGACGAAAGAGGGAGACGTTTGTGGTGGGTGGAGGGCACTACGAGTTCGCGTGCGACTATCGGGACTGAGAGGATGCGGGAAGCGCCCTAGTTGGCTTCCAGGTACTGCCGCACAAATTCCAGCAGTATGTCCTGAAGCTCTTTTTCGATCGCCTGTCGGTCTTCAGCCCGGGTGAGAACGGTCAGACGCCACTCTCCGCTCCCCTGTGGCATGGGCCGTCCCGGGGAGCCGTAGTCGAGAACCCGGTGAAACGCCAGGTTCAGCATGCATGTGCCGTCGGCCTCCATCTGAACATCGACTCCGAGAGCCGATCCCGGCTCCTCCCGGAGAGGGAGCGTCACTAGGCCCGCCTCGCGCAGCCTCCGGTAGCATGCCTCCTGAACGACATTCTCGGACATTCCGAGCCTCCTGGCATCGGGGTCCAGCTTCACCAGCACACCTATGCCCAGGCTGCTGTCGTGCTCCAACCGGCTGGAAAGCCGGCCGAAGAGCGGACGGCGCGAGTCGAACGGATTTTGGAACACGTGTGGCTCTTGCGTGAATGGGGCCAGAGGCGTCTCTTCTACTATACTAAAGACCGCCCCCTCCCGCAACGCTTCGGGTAGGAAAACCGCCCGGACAGCATGTACAGCCCGGGCCCATAACCTGGCTGAGTCGGTTTGCGCACTCCTGGATCATACGCTCGAGGACGAGCACCTGCCGGCTGCAGGTGGAGTTTACAAACCGACCCCCGTCCCGTTAGCCAGGCTATGTCTATGATGATTTGTGCGCGAATGAAGGGCGCGAAGCAGCTTCTCCTCGCTCCTGTAAACCCTCTTCACACCGTCGATGTAGAAGTAGGCATGCTCTTTGGGCGGTATGAAGGTCCAGTCGTTCTTCACGACAATCTGCATTTGGACACCCAGACCATCATCACGGTAGATCGCGCAGCGCTTGTTGCGCACGTAGAAGTGGGAGCAGTAGTCCCACAGAGGCCTTTGCATGGCGCTCTCCCTTTCCCGGAGCTATAAGCCGCAGTAGCCAGGAAATCCGCACGTAGAGTTCCCTTACATAGATGCAATCCACGTGCCAGTCAAAAAAGGGCGAATCTAGGCGGAAATGAGGGGATGGCACAAGGGGGGTGTTCCAAACCGAGCACCCCCCCTGTGCGAAAACGAGCAGTCGGGGGGCTTCCGGATCATTCAGCCCGGGGCTCGCGAGCCTGGACGATACGCTCACGACGCAGGACGGTAAGGCCGATGCCCCCGAGTATGGCCACGGTAGCTATGATCAGTCGGACCGATATCTCCTCAGAGAGGAATGCCACTCCCCCGGCAGCCGCCACCACCGGAACCGCAAGCTGCACAATGGCCGCCCGGGTTGCCGTCAGGCCGCGCAGCGCAGCATACCAGATGACATAGCCGATTCCTGAGGTCACCGATCCGGAGAGGAGGGCCAGCACTATACCCTCGGTCGAGAGCTCCATGCTCGAAAACGCAAAGGCACTCACCAGAATCGCCAGTGGGACGGCGCCGATGAAGTTCTCGCCCGTTACCGCGATCGGATCGGCACCACGGCGACCACGGATCGAGTAGATGCCCCAGGCAATCCCTGAAGCAACCATGAGGAACGAACCGAGAGGAGAGGGTGCGGTAAGCCCGGGAAAGACCAGATAGACAAGACCCCCGAGAGCAAGGGCAAGTCCTCCCCACTGCAGGAGATGAGGACGCTCACCAGACAAGAGCCCCGCCAGAAGCATTGTGCCTTGCACTGCTCCGAAGAGGATGAGCGCCCCGGTTCCCGTGCTCAGGCTGATGTAGGCAAAAGAAAAGGTCACAGCGTAGAGGAAAAGCATGGCAGCGGAGATCCAGCTACCCCTCCTCACCCGTATCGACGTCTTGCGGAGAAGTACGACAATCAGCCAGAGTGTGACTGCACCGGAGAGCAACCGGACTGTGGTGAAACTGGCCGCGTCAATTGTTCCTCCACCCAGTGCCAGGCGACAGAGGACAGAGTTGGCGGCAAATGCCACCAGGGTGAAGAGCGTGAGAATGGCTGTACGAAGAGGGCCCTGTGTCTGCTGCATTCTCACCGGCAGATCAATGAACAGTAGATGGAGAAGAGTCAACCCTGATGTCCGGCCTCGTTAGTCGACCTTCTTGAACTTCAACTCCGTCGAGTCTTCTCCCGAGAGGACCAGCAGTCCGTCCTCGCGTCTGTAGGAGAGCTTCTTTCCTGACAGTGCCTTCAGAAAGGCGGTTTCCACACTCATGTCCGGACAGGCCATCATGGTACTCGCGATCTCACCGAACCGGATGCTCTTCCATTCAATGGTGAAACTCCCCATGATGTTGTTGCATCCTCCGTGCCCCACGACCCGGCTGTCATTCATATGGAGCTCCATCGTGGGGAGCCCTTTGGGAAGCGCCGTCCCGTCCACAGCTTCTCCATCCAGATGTGTGAGGACCCAGATGTCATTCACACTGTAGTCCGGCACGTATCGCCCGCAAGCTTCGAACGATCTCTCCCCACCTCCAGGCCCACAGATCACCTCCACCCGGACCCGGTGCGTGAACTCCTCGCCCGACATCGTATCTGTGCACTTCCCGGCACTGATCGTGACAAGGAGGCTCCCGCTGTCGGTCTCAGCCGTGTAGCGTGTGATATCGGCATCCTGAGCCTTTACCCCTTCCACCGCGGGGGTGTTCATCCTCAGGCCGCCCAGCGCCATGAAGCGCATTTCCGAGTCAAAATCGATGTCCAGCGCCCAGGACGGTTCATTGCCGCGGGCATAGAAGTCAACACCCTCCTGCCAGAGCGTCATCAGGAACTTCTGGTTCGGGAGGGTTTCATCAGCGGTCACCTTCTCCAGAGGAGAATCCTGGGCGGGGCTGCAGGATCCCAGAAGCAGGACCCCGCAGATGAGCGCGCATGCAGTTTTCATAGTAATCGGCCTCCCTTCATGGAGAACAGCATGATCATCTCCGGGACTGACAAAAGTACTCTTCCCCGGGACCATATGCAACTTGATTGCCGTGTTTTCATTCCCTACGTTGTCTCGCGACCCAGCCCACGCACACAGCCCGGAACAGGCCATGCAACGCAAACATCTTTCGCGCCTCTTCGCAGCCCTCTTTGTCTTACTCCTGATTCTCAATCTCTACGTCTTCTTCACGCGGGAATGGGAATCTTCATTCTACCCGACAACATACGCGACGCTCTACTATCCCCTGGATGTCCCGACGATCCGAACATGGAAGGTGGAGGAACGTGACCGGATCCGGCTGGAGATCGCCTGCACACACGAGGTGCGTCAGTGGACCATCTTGACCGAGGGGGGAAATCCACAGACCGGGCTCGGCATGAACCCCTCGTTTCGGATCGACACAACGTTCAGCACCCCCCGCTCCTACCGTCTCATCCCCGACCCGGTGGACGCCTGCCAGCCGATCGAGATAACGCTCCGGTACTACCCGGAGGAATTCTATGCGAGCCTTGGCATGCAGCGTACCGATGTCTATATCGTTCGCTCAAATGTCCCCTGCGGGGAATTTGAGCAGGTCTCGGTTGACTACTGGGTGGATGATTACGCGTACGTCGGCGAGGAGGGCCTTCTGGAGGCGGACCGGATACTGCAGGAGGAGGTCGGCATGCGAAAGGACGAGTCGACATTCGAGCGTATGGAGAAGCTGACCCGCTACCTCAGGATCAAGCTGAAGGACGCACGGGGTGTCCCGAAAGACGACGAGCGGTGGATGAACCCCTGGATGCTCTACAATGAGATGGCGGGCGGGACCGGTAAGGGCTGGTGCACGCAGCATGCGCAGGTCTGGGTCTTCTGGGCCAACCGGGCTGGTATCCCGACCCGCTTCGTCTTCGGCGCGAGAACCGAGGACAACACCATCGTCTACACGGGGCATGCATGGGGGGAATCATTCATCAAGGAGCAGAACAAGTGGGCTTTCGTGGATCTCTCCCACTCCCAGATCTACATCACCGACAAGAACGGAGACGTCCTCAACTCGGCGCAGCTCTTCCACCTGAACCAGCACAACGCGTTTGACAGCACATTTGCTCGCGTCTACGTGGACTGGGAATGGCAAGATCTCCTGGACACGCTCGCAACCGACACCACCGTGACGGTTCCCTTCGCTCTCTCGAACGATGTCGTCCGGAGCGAATTCACTCCCCACTCCATACTCAAGTATCGTAGGCCGCCGAACGTGGAGGACGTTCGGGATCTCTACACGGGTTTCTACAGGGATTGGACGTTCCTGACCGGTAACCTGGAGCGATACCTCTTCAAGCCGCAGCTGGCCTACTCCTTCTACCCCACCGAAGGAAAAGAGACATACCTCATCCGGCGACTTCTCTTCCTGGGGCTTGCGGCCTCGCTCCTCTTCTGGTTGGTCGTGAGTCTCACCGGCTGGCCGGGGACGGGCAGAGCGCTGAAGGAACGGTAATCACCTGGAGGACCGGCCCTCCTTCCTCACCTCTGTCACCATCTCCAGGACCGGGAGGATGAGCGCCTCGGGCTTCTCGACATGGATGTTGTGGCCGGCATCCTCCACAATGATCTGCTTCCCGCCGGGAATGAGGTTCACCAGCCGACGCTGCAGTTCCCTGTTGAGCTCTGCGAGCTCCAAGCGCGCTTCCGCACTGAACGCACGGGGTACTTCTCTCATCCTCTTCCCGGAGCTGATCACGAGGAACGGGATCTCCGGGAGCGGACGGCTCTTTCGCACCTGCTCTGCTGTGATACCGATATAGTCAATCTCCGTAACGGGGGGATCTCGCCCCTTCATCATCACCAGCATCCCCTCCAGGATTTGGAGATCTTCTCCTTTGAGTATCTTCCGCTCCTCTTCCAGCACATCCTCATGCTGCGTATCCTCCAAGATCAGTCCCCCCACATCCTCCGGGTAGAGAGAGGTAAAGAGCCGTGCGATCTTCCCTCCGTAGGAATGACCCACCACGACGTAGGGCTTCGGGAGATCAAGCTCTCTCAGAAGCGCATCCAGGTCCCTTGCCGATTGCATGCCATGCGCAGGCTGATCCCCCAGCGGGCTCTTCCCGCACCCCGCCCTGTCATAGGTCAGGACGGTGGTCTTCTCCGCAATATCGGGCACGACCGGGTTCCAGTAGACCTGAGGAGCCCTTCCGCCGCTCAGGAGGACAATCGTAGGAGACCCCTCGCCGTAGACAGTGCAGTCCAGCTTTCCCCCCCCGACATCTACAAGCTTCTCCATCTTCTTGATACTGGCGTCAGGTATGCGCGCACGCTCCACCGCCGTCTGCCCGTTTACGACAGTGCCCAGAAGAAAGAGGGATGCGAGGAGGCTCCTTTTCACGCAATCATCCGGTCGTGATGGGAGGGGGGGGTCCGCCTACTCGTTTGCGGCCTTCAACTCATCTTTGATCTCATTGATATCCAGCTCCATCACATAGATATCCATCCGCCCGGTTCGTGCGCTCGTGAAAGCGATCTTCGTCCCGTCAGGGGACCATCGGGGTGTGTCATCGTAGCGGGGGTGGTAGGTGAGCCGGACCGGTTCACCGCCCTCTGAAAACATGACCCAGAGATCCAGATTGCCGCTCTCCGATGAGGAGTAAACAAGCAGGGAGCCGTCCGGGGATTGGTCCATGTACCGGTAGCGTGTGCTCTCCCTGAATGTGAGCTGCTCGGGCTCGGCCCCCGTTGTGGAGATCTTCCAGTGATGCGACAAGCGGGATGCTTCATCCAGCAGCCATACAATGACATAGCTCCCGTCACGGGACCAGCAGCAGGGTATGGGGCGCGTCCCTTCCCTGGTGAAGACTACGGTGAACTCCCCGCTGGCAATATCTGCGACCCAGAGGTTCGGGCCTTCCTTGAACGCAACCCTGGACGCATCGGGGGACCAGACGGGATTGCCTCCCTTGTAGACCGGGATGGATGCGGGAACCACACGCACGTGGCTCCCTCCGTGAGAGGAGATCAGCTTGACAGCATCTCCCGTGTCCGCGTCGAAGACGATGTAGTGCCCGTCGGGAGACCAGTTGGGGTGTTCACAAATAGCTTTTAGGTCACCCTCAGCGTACGCTCCACGGGTGAAGTGCCGCGGCTCGCTCCCTTCGGCCGGAATCATCCAGAGGCCGTTCTTCCAGGCGTCTTCCCCCATCTCGGTGATCGTGTAGACAATGGTCGTGCCGTCCGGCGACCAGAAGGGAAACCCCTCCTGGGCCCGGTCTGAGGTCAGTTGCCTGACCGGGTACTTCTCCTGGGCATGGAGGAGGGGGGCAAAGAGTGCAATCCCGGCAACCAGGAGAAAAGCAGGAGTTGTTCTCCTTTTCACGTGGTGCCTCCCGCTCAAGATATTTTGGGAAGAGATCTCCTCAAGAGGAGGGGAGGAACAGCGGAGGGAACTAGAGCGCACGCGCGATCAACCCGGCCAGGACGAAGACCAGCGCACCGTTGATCGAGAAAATCCATCCGTAGAAGAGTCCACCAACCCTCCCCTGCTCCTGAAGAGTGATCGTCTTGTACTGGTGGACATACTTGGGAATGAGGAGCCTGATCAAGAAGAAGTTGATCTTCACCTCCCGCTTTTGCAGCTCGCTGACGATGATCATGGAAAGGACAATGTTCACGACGCCGCATGTGAGTCCCAGAACTATGAAAAGTTCGAACATGGTCTCTCCTTTGCCGGTCAGTGGGTGAACCGAGGAGACAGACGCACTTCTCCCCCATAGCTCTTTTTACGTACATTTCGATCGCCGGTTGCGGTGAAATCCCCCCTTTCTGGTCAACGGGACCGGCTTGGCATACAGGGCAGTGTCGCCCACTCGATTGAGAAAGATCAGTCTCCGGAGAGGAGAGAATGCTTTCCTCCATCATTCAATATCCTCAACAGTGGCGGTAAAAGAGTAGGTGTTGGTGGCTCCCGCCGGACTGAACCAGTTCCCCGTCGCGCCGAATTGAAACACCTGGCCCCGGGAGAACCTGTACTCCAACGACCCCTCTCCTCCCGCGCCCACGTCATAGACGTGCGCGACAGACGTGGTGGGCCTTCCCTCCTCCGGAATCGACGCACCTTCAGGAAAGAGATCGAACGAGGCATTGCAGCCCTCAGCCCCGAGTGAGAGACTAAGTATCAGTTTCCCCCCCGATGTGAAGTCCCTCGTGTCAATCGTATAGAGGGTGTACCTCTGGTGGCCGCGGCCGGGTGCTACGAGCGTATCAGAGATACGTGCAGACGGCTCTGCTTTGGTCAGCACAATCTCTCTTGCGGGTCGGGCGCCAGAACCGGCTTCCTCCTTGTCGGCACAGGAGAGAAGAACGACCAGCCCGAGAACGGGAAGAGCCTCCGGGCGAATAATCCGCGCACATATGCTCATTGATCTACCTCCAGGTTTGACCGATACGACGGAAAAGTAGTGCGCCCTTCGGCCAGTGTCAAGAGTGCGATTTGACTCTCGATTTTCGCCGCAGTACTTTGTCCTGGAGGTGTCTCCTCATGACGTCACTCATCGGCCAGAAGGTCTCTCACTACAAGGTCCTGGAGCACCTCGGCCGCGGCGGGATGGGCGTGGTCTACATGGCCCAGGACCTGACGCTGGACCGCAAGGTAGCCCTCAAATTCCTCCCTCCGGAACTCACGCAGGACCCTGATGCCAGAGAGCGTTTTTTCCAGGAGGCAAAAGCCGCCTCGGCGCTCGACCACAACAACATCTGCGTCATCCACGAGATTGGCGAAACCTCCGAGGGCCAGTTCTTCATTGTCATGGCCTACTACAAGGGATGGACACTGAAGGAGAGAATCGAACAAGGTCCGGCAAAGACTGAAGAAGCCGTCGATATCGCGCTCCAGGTAGCGGAGGGCCTTGAGAAGGCGCACGAGCAGGGTATTGTCCACCGGGATATCAAGCCGGCCAACGTCATGCTCACGGAGCGGGGCATCGCCAAGATTCTTGATTTCGGGCTGGCGAAGCTCGCGGGCACCTCCAAGCTCACCAAGACCAGAAGCACGATGGGAACCGTCGCCTACATGTCCCCCGAACAGGCACGGGGCGATCCGGTCGACTCCCGGGCGGATATCTGGTCACTCGGGGTTCTGCTCTATGAAACGGTTACCGGTCGACTCCCTTTCAGCGGGGACTACGAACAGGCTCTGATCTACCGGATTCTCAACGAAGCACCCGAGCCTCTGCCTCCGTCAACTGGCCCCCGGACTGAGGAGCTGCAGAGGATTCTCAGGCGTTGCCTGGAGAAGGATCCCACGGACCGATACCAGAGGGCAAGTGACCTCATCGCGGATCTCTCACTGCTGAAGGGAGAGCTTGCATCGGGTGGCCCTGAGACAGGACCTCAGAGAACGCTCTCCACAACGACGCGGAGGAGGAGGATCCTCCGCATTGCCGTTCCCGCACTTCTCCTCGGGGTAGTGGCCTATTTCTTTGTCGTTCATCTGATCACCCCGCCCCGAGAGGAGACCGTCAGTCCCGCCACAGCGGAGTGGGCGAGCTCAGTCGCAGTCCTGCCGTTCAGGGACTTCAGTCAGGGGAAGGATCAGGAGTACTTCTGCGATGGTATGACCGATGCCATCATCGACATGCTCACGCAGGTCGATCAGTTGAAGGTCATATCGCTGACATCGGTGATGAGGTACAAGGACACCCGGAAAGACGTCCGAGAGATAGGATCGGAGCTCGGCACAGCAAACATCCTGGAGGGAAGCGTTCAGAGGGAGGCCGACAGAATCCGCATCAGGGCCCAGTTGATCCAGGCCGAGGACGGAACCCACCTCTGGTCGCAAACGTACGACCGGGACGTCGAAAGCGTCTTCGACATCCAGGACCAGATCTCGCGCTCGATCGCCGAGGCACTGAAGGTCGTGTTTGAGCCTGAGAGCCCCTGGATACCCGGTCACCTACAGCCCAAGAACCTGGACGCCTATGAGTACTACATGAAGGGGATGCACTTCATCAAGAGCAAATACGTTGTCTCCTTTGAGGACGAGGACTATCAAGCCGCCGTTACGATGTTCCAGCGGGCTATCGAGATCGACTCTCAGTATGCATCCGCCTACTTCGGTCTGGCCTGGGCATACGAATTTCACTACCACATCACGCGTGATCCTGAGGATGGCAGGCTCATGCAGGTCAACGGCGAGAAGGCCTGGTCGCTCGACCCCCATTCAGCCATCGCAAACGCAACCATGGGCTATGCCTGCTATGAGTACCGCGAGGATCGGGAGAGAGCCTTCGAATTCTTCCGGGAGGCTCTCAAGATCAACCCGAATGTGGGGGAGGTGAACTTCCTTCTCGGAGTCTGCTACCTCTACCACGGACTCTATGAGTCCGGGATCCGGTATCTGTCGAGAGCAATGGAGCTGGATCCCTTCTACTTCTGGGTTCCCTACAAGCTTGCCTTCTGCCTCATGCACTCCGGTCAGTACGACGAGGCGGCCACATACTTTGAAAAATACTTCGAGCTCGCCCCTATCGAACCACTGTTTTTCCCGGGCCAGTACGTGGCGCTCAACATCTGGAGGGGGAGGCCCGACCTGGCGGATTCCATACTCACACGGGAAGAGCGATTGAACCCCGAAGTCCGCTGGACCCGGCAGTACCGGGCGATCCTCCTTGCACAGCGGGGAGACCGCGATGGAGCCCTTGCGCTCTACCGCAATTCAGAGGTGTATGCCCTTCTGGGCATGAACGCCCAGGCAACCCGCGAACTCGAACGCGAGATCAGGGGAACGGTCTCCTACCCCTACATCTACTACATGGACCTGCTCAACAACCCCCACTATGCAAGCCTGCGATCTGACCCCCGCTTCCAGGAGATCTTGCAGAGGGAGAAAGAGCTGTTCGACGAGCAGATGAAGATGTTTGGTAATCTGTCGGAATGAGAAGCTCTGGCTCCATAGCGTGGGCGCAGACGGGGCGTTTCATAACCGTCCCGCACATTGCGGCGCTGGCGTTCCTCGTCCTGACGGTCGCCACGGCAGGGAACTACGGCTTCTTCGGTGACGAGCTCTACTACATCGCCTGCAGCAAACACCTGGAATTCGGCTACGTGGACCATCCTCCGATGGTTGCCCTCCTCGCCCTTCTCAGCAGAACAGTTTTTGGGGAAACGCTCATCGGCCTCAGATTTTTCGCAGGGTTGGCCGGCGCGGTCACGGTTCTCCTCTCCGGGCAGATAGCCCGGAAGCTGGGGGGCGGCTCGTTTGCCGAGTCTCTCGCCGCCCTTGCGGTCTGCCTCGCACCCGGCTTCCCCGCCCTCAGCAGCTTCTTCTCGATGAACCCGTTTGACGTCATGATGTGCACGCTGACAATCCTTCTCCTGCTGGGGGTGGACGATGCAACTCCCCCCCGACAATGGATCATCATAGGCGTTGTGCTGGGACTGGGCCTTCTGAACAAGTATACGTTTCTCTCATTCGGACTCGCACTCCTTCTGGGGCTGCTCACCTCCCAGCAGCGAGCGCTTCTCCGTGTGCCATGGATATACTTGAGTGCGGGGATCGCACTGCTGATGTTCATCCCCCACATTCTGTGGCAGGTATCCCATGACTGGCCCACGCTGGAGTTCATGTCCAACGTCACACGGCACAAGAACCTCTCCCTCTCACCCGTGGAGTTCGGCTCCCAGCTCATACTGTTGTTGAATCCCGTAGCTCTCCCCTTGTGGATTGCAGGCATCATATACCTTCTCTTCAGCCAGCGTACGCAGGGCTACCGCTTCCTGGGATGGACCGCAATTCTCTTCGTCGTCATCTACCTCCTCCAGAATGCAAAATCCTACTACATTCTCCCGATGTTCCCGTTTCTCCTGGCCTCGGGCGCGACGGCAACCGACCGATTCATCCAGAAGACAACGAGCCGATGGGTCAAGCCGGCTATTCTCGCTCCCCTGGTTATCTCCGGGTTTCTGCTCTTGCCTCTTGCAGCGCCGGTTCTTCCCGTTGAGACGTTCGTCTCTTACTCCAAATCCCTTGGGCTCTGGAACGCGATTCGGATGGAGACATGGGAGGGGGACAAACTCCCCCTCCACTACGTCCACCGATTCGGGTGGGAGGAGCTAGTCGAAAAGGCAAGCCACATCTACCACCGACTACCCGAAGAGGAGAGACAGAGGTGTGCCATCATGGGCTCCTGGTACGGGCCGGCCGGAGCCATAGACCACTACGGACCGAAGCTGGGTCTCCCCCCCGCAATCAGCGGAAGAAACAGCTACTGGCTCTGGGGACCCGGCCGCTACAGTGGAGAGATCGTCATCGCGCTGGAGTTTGACCCGGATCACTTGAAAGAGTACTTTGGAGAGGTGGAGGAGCTTGCCCAGGTCCGCCATCCATATGGCGTTACCCGCACGATACTCCTCTGCAGAAAACCCAAGGCACCAATGAAGGAGATGTGGCCACATCTGAAGAACTACATCTAGAGGAGATCAGTCAGAATGAACTACCCTCTTCCCGTATTCCTTACGACACTGCTCTGGGTTTTCTTCTCCTGTTCGCCGGATACGGCCCCGGGCGAGGGCCCGAAGGCTCCTCTTGTCCAGGAGCAGGAGGGTGACCAACTTCCAACCATCCCGTTCACGCTCAGCAGAAACCGTGTCATTGTTCCTGTTACCGTGAACAGTCCTCGTGTCCTGAATCTCGTTCTGGATACGGGGATGGGATTTGATGGCATACTGATCTTCCGTGGGGATCTGAAGGATTCTCTGGGACTGGAAAGAACATTTGAGGCGAAGGTTCCCGGCGCGGGTGGCGGAAAACCCTCCACGGCAATTGTAGCTGACTCCATGACCATCCGGACCGGCCAACTGGAACACACGAACCAGAGGATCATTGTCTTGCAGAGGACACCGATACGCTCGCGCACGACTGACGGCGTGATAGGCTATTCCCTGTTGGGGCACTATGCGCTTGAGATCGACTACGACGAGATGCTCCTGATCCTGCACCAGCCCGAGAATTTCAGGCCAGATTCCTCGTGGGAAGGGATTCCACTCACGTTCAACAGGAACCAGCTCCCGTTCCTCAAAACCTCTGTGGTCATCAAGGATGAAGACCCGATTCCTCTCAATGTGTACATCGACTTTGCCGCAGGGGAGGCCGTGGAGCTCCTGGAGAGGGAGGGGATGAAATTCGCACTGCCGGATGAGACTGAGGAGTCTTACCTGGGAACGGGACTGAGCGGGGATATCCACGGCAGGGTGGGGAGGATCGCGAAGCTCTTCCTGGGGCCGTACGAGCTCAACGACGTTGTTGCAGCATTTGCGCCTGCAGAGATCCGCTCAAAGCAGGAAGGAGCGGACGGTATTCTGGGAAGCGATGCCCTCCGGCGGTTCAACATTGTCTTTGACTACGCCCACAAGAGACTCTGGATCAAACCCAATAGCCACTTCCACGAACCCTTTCGGAGTGAGGACTAGAGCGGGGGCTGTACCCCATCAGGCCCCTGAGCCTCACTCCTGATCCAGCTCCTGGTCGAGATTCTCGATGGCCCAGAGCTCTGCATTGTTGATTGGACCACTCGAAGAGAAGGCAATCTGTCTTCCATCAGGATGGACTGTCAGGTGACGCATCTCGCCAACGAGCTCCGTGTGGAGATCCTCCGGCACTCCCCCAGCCGCAGCGACACGCCACAATCCCCACTTCTCGCTGGACGCCTTGCGCGTGCAGAAGAGAATATGATCTCCGTCCGCCGTCCACGCCAGATGCCGTGCGACCCTCTCGGGCCGGCATACTTCCTTGAGCTCTCCCCCGGCACATGACCCAACACGGATGAAGATTTCCAGCTCTGACCCCATCGCCTTCGACCGTGAGAGGACGGCAATCTGTTCCCCATCAGGCGAAAGGGCAAACGTGTAGATCTTCTCACCTGTCACCCGGTAGAGTTCCTTCTCTGACTCCCCGGCGAGATCCCTCACTGTGATGCTCCATCCTCCGCCTGTTTCATCCTGGCGGGCCAGCAAGAGCGACTTCCCGTCTGAAGATGGCACATGCCCTCTCAGCTCCTCCGGTCGATCGGTCACCAGGGGGACGGTCGTCCCGTCGCGTACATCAATCTTGTGGGTGCCGATCTGTTCGCCCTCCCTGCCGAAGGCCGGAAAATAGAGATACCGGCTGTCGGGAGACCAGCGGGGATAGCCAAAGCTGCAGAGCTCTGGGCGGAGCTCCCGTGTCTGACCGGTCTCGAGAGATCGGATGCAGAGCACGGTCCCTCCCCGGGTCCTCCGGTGCGGGTGGAGGCCGGAGACAAATGCCAGGTACTTCCCACACCGGGAGAAGTCCGGCGTCATGCTGGTACCCTCTACGTCCGTGACGATCTTCTTCGGGGAGCTGACCATGCTGTAGGCTTCCAGATCGCAGTGGACAACGTACACATCGGGCCTGTTGCCGAAAGGCGGATGATAGTAGAGCGAACCATCGCGGCTCATCCCCTCAGGATGGATCGGTCCGATACCGGGCATCAAGAGCCTGGCCTCGCCCTGCGCTGCCATCCCGCACACGGCAATCGCATAGAGCCCGTAGGTTCCGGTTCGCGAGCTCGCAAACAGAAGGTGCTTCCCGTCACGACTCCAGCCGAGTACGTAGTCGTCAGCCGGATGATTGACAAGCGGTGTCCGTTGACCGTCCTCAACTGACATGATGCAGACATCATGACCCGAGCCTTTCCCCCCAGGTCGAAGATCATATGCAATACGCTTCCCGTCGGGCGAAAAACAAACGTTGTCCGGCCACCCACGGCTCCCCGCGTCTGACACATCGAGAATCTCGCGGACCGAATCGCCCCCAGTCGAGACAAGGACAATCTCAGTTGTGTTGTTCTTCCTCTCCAGCATTGTCAGGATTGCGGTTCCGTCGGGGGACCAGTCGGTGGGCTCCATCCAAGAAATACTTGTGTCAGAGAGAACTGTATGAGGTTCCGAACCGTCCGCTCCAATAGTGCAGAGGCCAGAGGTTCCATCCCCGTCCCACCAGAAGTACGCTAAGCGACGACCATCGGGAGACCAGATTGAACCTTCGGCATTCACGATGCTGTCCTCCCAGGACCCCTTGTTCGTGACGCGCCGCATCTCTCCCGTCGCGATCTCAAAGATTGCGAGATCGCCGGTTTCCCAGTCCACACACGAGAGGTACTTCCCATCAGGTGAGACCCTTCCCTGTAGGCCAAGCTGTTGAGGATAGACTGTGCGTTCGACATCGGCGACCTTTCGAAGACGCATCCCCGACGCATCACCCATAGGCTCGGCACCTGCCTCGTGCTCGATCCCGACTTCCGGGAGGTAGTTCTCCATCACCCAGATCTGGGGGTGCCCGTGGGTTGCACCCTGACAGCTTAGAGCGACGTGCCGACCGTCCGGGTGTGCACTCAGCTGCCACGGTTGAGGCACCTCCACACCAAGGCGTTGGGGTTCCCCGCCGTCTACAGGGATACGCCAAATATCCCACTTGAGCTTTTCCCCTGAGGGCGGGGGCTTTGGCAGGAGAATAGACCTTCCATCAGCACTCCACTCGTGCCAGCTCCAGAGGTAGTTCACCTGCGTGAACTCATGCACAACACGGGGCCGGCCGCCGCTGGCGGGCATGACCTTCAAGGCCCTCTCCAGGCCCCCACCGAGCATCGCCAGCCAGCGCCCATCCGGCGAGACGGAAATGGTGGTGAGCTCACGCGACTTGCCAGCCCACAGTTCCTCCTCTACCCCTGTGTCGATGTTCCGGAGGACGATTGTCCGCAAACGCTCATCACGCTCATCAGTCTCACCCGGCTCGTCTCGGATCAGGTAGACAGATCGCCCATAGGCAGCCCACTCATGCCCAAGAATACGGCTGGGATCGTTCGTCTCAACGGCGAGCGTGACATCTCCCGTCTCCGTGTCGATGAGGTGATGACTCCACCCGTACCGGCCAAAATTCGCAACCATGATGGTCCGGCTGTCCGGTGCCCACTTGGGAAATCCGAATCTGCTGAACCCCGGATTGATCTCCTTCACCTCGCCTGTCTCAAGGGAACGAATGCAGAGAACATTGCCGACCGGCCGAAAGGTGTATGGTACATCCAGAGCGCCCCGTCTGGAAACAAATGCGAGGTGTTTACCATCTGGGGAGTAGTCCGGCGTAGCATTTGACCCGACAAAGAGGTTGATGGCCTCTCGAGGTGCAGAAACGAGTCGACCGCTTGCGGGATCGGTCTCCAGGACAAAGACATCCGTTGTGTTCGGCCGCTCGGAGAAATAGAACGCCCCATCACGCGTCGCTCCCAGCCCCCGGGGCATGAACGGCCCCATCGTCTCCTTGACCATGATCGGTCTCCCGATTGGTCGTCCCCCGACAATCCGCATGGCCCAAATCGTCGGGGTGCCCGTACGAATACTGGAGAACAGGAGGTGTGTTCCGTTCGGCACCCAGCCGAGCACACGACCGTGCCCCACCTGTGGCCCCAGCGGGGTGCTCTTTCCGCTCCTGCAATCCAGAAGAAACAGATCGCGCCTGTCTGAATCCTTCCTGGTCGGGCAATCGTACGCAATACACGTTCCATCCGGTGACATCCTCATTTCAAGCCCGAAGTCCTCGAACTCTGACAGCTCCGCCACGACCTTCACCGATCCGTCCTCCACTGAGATGAGCACCACATCAAATGTCGTGTCGGCCAGCTGCCGCACCGCCAGAATATGCTCTTCGTCTCTGGACCAGTCAGTCACGTGATACCACTCCACATCCTCATCCGTACTGCAAAGAACGCGATGTGAGGATCCCTCGAGATCTGTAATGCACACTCGCTCTGAGCTGGAGTCATGCCACGTGTAGGCCAGCCTCTTGCCGTCGGGAGACCACCTCGACCCGAGGGCGTATGCGTACGAATCATCCCAAGAGCCCTCGTCTGTGAGGAAGCGTTTCTTTCCCGCTGCAATGTCATAAAGTGCGAGGTCGCCCGTGTCCCAGTGGACGCACGAGAGATACTTTCCGTCCGGCGAGATCTCCCCTGTGCCATCCACATCAGGCCCTTCCCAGACTTTCCTCACCGTCAGCTTCCGGGATGCCGGCTCTTCCACGAAGGCCTTCAAGGCTGCAAGCCGGTTGCGCGCCTGACTCACCACCTCTTTCTGGTCCGGGTAGTCAGCAATCACTCTCTGATATGCCTGCTTGGCCTTCTCCAACCCTAGCTTCTCGTAGCAGAGGCCAATATGGAGCTGCGATTTTGCCGCCGCCTCTCTATCATCGGGAAAGTCTTTCATAATCCGCCCGTACATATCGAGGGCCTGGCTCAACTCTCCTCTTGCTTCCTCCAGGTAGAGCGCCTTTTCGTAGAGCTCACCGGGCGTCTCCTGGGAAACCGAGGTGGCACACGGAAAGGCCAGCAAGAGGATCGCTATGCGTATGACGGTAGGTACTCTCATGCATGTCATCGGGATCACCCTCCTTCCTCACGTTCAATATAGAGACTCAGGAATAGGGTGTGTCAAGGAAATGTGAAGAGACGATGAAATCTCCGTGCGCTCAGGTCCCACTAGTCACACAGCTTGTATCCGACTCCTCGTATGCTCTTGATGTACTTGGGATGGGACGGGTCGTCTTCAATCTTCTTCCGTATGTTCGCAATGTGACTGTCGATCGTCCTTGAAGTAACCTTGACGTTCTCCTCGCCCCAGATCTCATCCAGGAAATCATCCCTCGTGAGCCCCTCCTCCTTTCTGCGAAGGAGAAGTCTCAGCATCTGAAACTCCAGGGCCGTAAACTGAACATTCTTTCCCCCCTTCGTCGCCTCGAACTTCTTGAAATCCAGCTCGAGATCTCCAATGCGATATCGAGAGGGGTCATTCTGCAGCTCATCCGCTCGCCGCAACTGCGCCCTCACCCTGGCAACGAGTTCACGCAGACTGAACGGCTTCGTGACATAGTCATCTGCCCCGAGTTCAAGGCCCAGGACCTTGTCGATTTCCTTGTCCTTCACGGTGAGCATGATAATCGGCGTTGAAATCCCATTCCCTCTCAGCACCTTGCAGACTTCGTAACCGTCCAGGAGAGGGAGCATGACATCCAATATGACCAGATCCGGGCCCTCTTCCTTCACCAGTTCAATCCCCCGCTCCCCGTCATCTGCCGTGGAGACAACATACCCCTCGGATTCCAGCTCATCCTTGAGACTCAGTTGAATTCCCGGATCATCTTCCACTACCAGTATCCTCTTTGGCATGCCAGCCTCACTCTGTGGTACCTCGTATCGGCAAGGTCATCGTAAATGTACTCCCCTCCCCAACGCGGCTCTCTACGGCAACAGACCCTCCGTGGGCCTCCACGGTGTGCTTCACCAGCGTGAGTCCTAATCCTGTACCCCTGGCTGACGTCCGTGGCACACCCTTCCCTTGATAGAATTTTTCGAATATCCTGCTCTGATCCTCCTGGGGTATCCCTATCCCGTAATCCCTCACCCTGATCAGAACCTCCCCCCCGTCGTATTCCACAACGAGATCGACCTCCTTCTTCTCCCCCGAGAACTTGATCGCGTTATCCAGGAGATTCTCCAGTGCCTGTGCCATGGCCGTCCCGTCCATGTCCACATCGGGTATCCCGGATGCTATGTGGGTGCGTATGGCACTTTGACGGTCTAGACTCTCGCATCTGAATGCACATACCGTCTGGTTGAGCCACTCCGCCACATCGGTCCTGGCGAGTTCATACTGCCTGCGACCCTCCTCTATCCTCGAGAAATCGAGGAGATTGCCGACCAATCGGGTGAGTCTCTCGGTGTCCCGCGAGATGACGGAGAAGTACTCTCTCATCTTTGCCGGATGGCGGACCTTTCCATCTAGGAGCCGTTCGGTCAAGGCCTTGATCGAAGTCAGCGGGGTCTTGAACTCGTGAGAGACAGAGGAGACAAAATCCGACTTAATCTTCAGCAGTTCCATCTCATGCCCCACGGTTCGCGTCACCAGCACAACTCCAAAGACCAGGACAGCGATCAACGTCAGGATGGTCCAGAAATAGAAACTCCTGTAGATCGACGGAAATCCCGATCGCCCGACCTCAAGGTCAGCGAGCGCGATTCTCCAGGGCGGGTAGCCGTCTTCAAAGAACGCAGTTGTCTGAACGTATTCCTCGGATGATGCCGCCGGCGTGCCATGAAGTCTCCTGCCGGAGAGGTTGGAGACCGTGAGACTGGAACCCTCAACGATCCCAATTTCAGCGGCGATTTCGCTGAGCAGCTCACCCTCCAGGTAGTCGTTCGAGAGCTTGACACCCAGGAGCCCTGTGGAGCTCTGTCCCGCTTCACCCGGAATCAGTACTGCAGTCACGATGAGGTCCTCGCCATCGATTGTATTCACCTGTCGGAGAGGGAGCTCCATCATAGAGCCTCTTTCACTCCACTGCCGTCTGAGCTCGGGCAGTGATTCCCGCTCAAGGACGCGGATGATCTCCCACATTTCTAGCCTTGCCTTGTGCTCTCCCTTCAGCTGTTCGACCATCTCATTGTATTCCTTATCGCCAAGACCCAATCTCTCTGCCTCGGCTATGGCAGTCTCAATAACTTCCCTTCCCTGCGAGGCATACGCCTTGAACTGGCTTTCCGTCAGGCCCCATGAGTCTCGGACAACATCTTCATAGGCCTCGAGGGCAGCATCCAGCGACATCATCGGCTCTCCGAGCATACGGTAACAGCCGGGTTTCTCCAGCTTGGCAATGAGGCCCAGCGGTATGCCCGATGAGGTTCTGCCCGCGGGAAAATCCTCCTGAATCCTCTCATAGGTCTCAACTGCACGGCGGTACTCCTTGGCCTTCGAGAAGTTCCTGGCGAGACGGCCCAGCAAGAGAGCCTGATCATTCCTGTCCTTCACACCACGCAGGAGACGCTGATACACAGTGGATGCAGCCTCGTAGTCTTTCTGGACGAACTCGAGATGCTGGGCCTCCCTGAGCCTGAGCTGTCCCGTCTCCCCCAGGGAAGTGCGTGCCCGTAACGTTCCATCCTCCGTGTGAGATTGGAAGAGGGGATAGAGGGGGTTACCATCGCCGTAGATGACAAAGACCAGGTCGACCATCGGATCCTCTCCCACCCGATCGCGCAGCAATTGCCTCTTTGCGTCCTCATCTGGGCCAGCAATTGACGGGTCTTGCGCCAGAGAGAGAAGACGAGATTCAAGAGCTTTCATTCGAGTACGCACGCGTGCCTTCAGGAGATCTGCAGCTTGGAGCTGTTCGTTCACTGCCTGTTCTATGAGACGGAAGTGTTCATTGCGAATGGCTCTAATCCCGAAGAAGCTGAGCAGCGCGGAGGGGAGGAATATGGTGAGCAGGAACAGGGCGATCAGTCTTTGCTGCCTCCTGAGCGCTATCTTCAAGTGTTCGATCATCTTGCGTTCGGAAAAAGAAGGCAGCCGAGAGCACTCATCATCGTGTTCGGGACATGTGCAAAGAAACTCGACAGGATATGGTCTGTCGGCGCCTGCTTGTGCTCATAGGTGGGGTGAGGTGGGTCGTCGAGAGGACAGAAGAAATCCAGAGTGCCGGCGGCCTGCCGGCTAAGACTTCCACGGGGCGGGCAGGTCATTCAGTCTGCCCGCCTTTGATAGGTAATCCACCCGTGCAGGCGGGGCGCAATGACCACAAGCGAATGCATCTGACCCAGGTGCATCTGCCTGAAAGATAGTGCCGTCCTCAGCCGATGTCAAGGAGATTCGGACAACTTCGCTATCTCACCAAAACCATCTTTCTCGTTTCGACGAAGCCACCAGCTGTCAGACGGTAGAAGTACACTCCACTGGGCAGTCCGCTTGCATCGAATGCCGACGTCTGGGTTCCCGCCTCCTGGAAGGCATCAACCAGCGTGGTTACTTCTTCTCCCAGTATGTTGAACACCTTCAGCGCGACACGTGATCGCTTCGGCAGTTCATACCGTATTGTCGTGGTCGGATTGAACGGATTGGGGTGATTTTGGCAGAGCCGGAAATTCCTGTCGAGCTGACACGTGGAATTCTCAGCTACTGGACAGACGGGGCATCGACAGAGGGCGGTCCATGCGCCGGATTGAGTACAGATTTGACCCCACGGATCCTTGTCCCACATGCTGTAGTTGCCTTCAAAGCATGCTGGGTGGCCAGGTTTATAGGTCCCAGCCACGGTGTATTTCTGATTGGAACTGCTCCGGCTGATTGAAAACGCCGCACCAGAGATCGTCACAGATGATCTGGAGATTGGTATGCTTCCTCCACATTCACCTGGTGGCCATGTCACCCACATGGAAAACTCGGTTATTGTTGTCTGATCCGAGACAGTGAACTTGATTGTGGGGTTTGTTCCAGTATACAGGAATTGGTGGATTTGACAATTCGATGGAGGATTGACCGTCAATGATAGCACAAAGAAAAGACCTAACGCAAAACGGTACCGTCGCTTTCGTGTGATCTGGTTCGTTGTCGTGTACCGCCTACCATCTCCGTCCGATGTTTGTTCCTTGCGCCTTCGGATGCGTTCCGGTCCGCATGTGGGCTCATTCGGTGTGATTGAGCGTACTGACTGCAACTGACATGAAGTTTTCATAGGGAAACCCTTCCCTCCATTTGTGGTTCTTTCATTTGTGTCAAGCCATAGGGGGGAAGACACCCCCCACTTCACTTTCACACATTGAATTTATGAAAGGCGGAAGCATGAAACGTATAACTACGCTCGCAAGAGATGTAACCAATCTCGCATGAGAGCCGACTCTGCTCGCTTTCGCGTTTAGTGTGGCCAGCGAGGGAAGGCCTAAGGGAAGTACGGAGGGTATGATTGAGGCGGGTTGACGCTCAACTCTCCCGAAGCTCACTCGGGAGAATGCCAAAGAGTTGGTGGAAGCACTTTGTGAAATAGGCCGGACTGTTGAATCCTACGGAGAACGCGATCTCCGACACGGTGCCCGCGTTGCGTTTGAGCATCTCAAGAGCCCTTCGTAGCCGGATGCTCCTGATGTAGTGTGTGGGAGGCTGACCGGTAAGGGACTGAATCTTCCGATGGAGCTGTGAGTAACTGAGAGAAACCCCACGGGCCAGCTCATCGACGGTGAACCCTTCATCACCCAGGCTCGCCTCAACGATCTCGTGAACACGGATGAGGAAGGCTTCATCTCTAGAGGGAATGTCGAGTTGACCGGGTTCAAAGATCACCCTCTTGCTGAACCGCTCACGCATCCGGCGACGTTGCTCGATGAGATTGTGAACGCGGGTCCTGAGCTCTTCCCACACGAATGGCTTCGTGAGGTAATCGTCCGCCCCACATCCAAGACCCGACAGCTTGTCCTCCAGACCGGCTTTTGCCGTCAGAAGGATGAGGGGAATGTGACTTGTCCGAATGTCGTCTTTGAGCTTCCGGCAGAGGTCCTCCCCTGAGATCCCTGGCATGAGGACATCGCTGATGACGAGGTCCGGCACAACCTCCGCAGCCAACTCAAAGCCCTGGCGGCCATCCGGGGCTTCTATTACACGGTACGACGTCTCGAGGTTGCCCCGAATGTATCTACGCATCTCAGGGTTGTCCTCGACGATGAGCAGAAGCGGGAGTTGTGCATGCTCCAGCTCCCCATTCTTGACTTTTGAGGAGCCATGACCTGCACTCCCCTCGGCCCGTTCCGCTCCCGCCAGCTCGAGCGTCAAATCCACGCCCGATGCAGCCTCGGCGTGTGATTCTTCAGCGAGGGAAGTCTCAGGACCGCGCAGTCCGTCAATTGGCAGAGTGACAAGAAAGCTCGAGCCCCTGCCCACTTCACTCGTCACAGAGACAGTTCCGCCGTGGAGTTCCACAAACTCCTTCACCAGTGCCAGACCGACTCCGCTCCCTCCCATGTCCTTCCCTTGTGCGGTCTTTCCCTGGTAGAACCTGTCAAAGATCTTATCGATTTCATCCTTCGGGATTCCCGTCCCGGTATCCTCGACAACTATCTCCACCTGCTTGGGGGGGCCCTCATCACCCCGGCGTTCCCGGGCCCTCAAGCTGACCCTCACGGCCCCGTCCCGAGAGGTGAACTTGAGAGCGTTGGAGAGGAGATTGTACATGACCTTCTCCAGCTTGTCACGGTCAAAAAAGACCTCCAGGCTCTCGGGCAGATCGCTTTCCAGGCAGATGCTCCTCTGCCTGGCCAGCGATTCAAACGCGCCGATGATCACCCTGAGGCACTGGGAAAGATCTCCTTTCGAAACTTGGAGGGCTGCAGCCCCGGCCTCGACTCGTGAGACGTCCAGGAGTTGATTGATCATCCGAAGGAGCCGAAGGGCATTCTGCCGAACCAGTGTGTATCGCTGTCTTTCCATTGGCGTTGTCATACTCCGAGAAAGCTCCTCCAGGGGGGCGAGCATGAGCGTCAGCGGGGTACGAACATCATGCGAGATATTCGCAAAGAAGCGAGCCTTCGCTTCGTTGATCTCTCGCAGCTTGTCCGCACTCACCCTTGAGAGTGTCAGCTCTTCCTGACGCCGCATTGCCTCGTCCTGTAGCTGTCGGTTCTGCAGAAGCTCCCCAGCCAGAGAGGCAACGACGGTGAGCATACGCTGATCGTTCTCCGTGAAGCGTTCTCCGCCTTTCTTGTTGATCATCATCATAGCCCCCACCAATTCTCCCCGCGAAAAGGCCGGGACACAGAGAACAGAGCGTATCGACGATCGTTCCTCCTCGGTTGGCTCAAAACGTCGATCATTGGCCAGGTCTTCAATGAGAAGTGGACGGGAGTAGTGCAGTACATACCCCGTGATGCTGAGCCCGACATGGTAAGCCTGTCGCAGAGTACTCCGGTCGTCCTGGCGGACGAGTGTCCTCATCCCTCCCGTGTCATCATCTGCTGCAATCAGCAAGGAACCCTGCTCTGCGCCTGTCGCCTTCAACGCTCTCTCGACAACTGTATTGAGCGTCTCGTCAACGGACAACCCTTTCCCTGCAGCTACCGAAATGTCATTCAGCACGGTGAGCTCTTCGACCGCGTGTTGCAGACGGCGGACTGTCCCCTCAAGTTCGGCGATTCTGTCAGTATCGACTATCTGATCTGGTTGTGACATCTTCGGTTCTCAGTATACACACTCATTCGCGGGAATCGGGCAGGCGGTCCATTCGTTTTCTCGCATCTTCCAGTTCAGGCCTGTCAGGATCAGCCTTGTCCCAGAGCCGCAGGAATGTCTCGTATTCAATTCGCGCATCGGACACCATACCTGCCCTCTCGCACAGTCCTGCCAATCGATAGTGATAGAGGGGATGGATAAGCCGACGATTGTCACTGTCCGGATCAAATGTGAGCTGCCGCCTATACTCGGCGATCGCGTCCGCAAGCATCCCCTTCCGCTCGAGAGCTCTCGCACGCTGATCCACCAGGAACGGAAAATTGTAGATAGGAGGAGAATCGAATGACAAGATGAAGATACGTGGCACTTTCACGCTGTCGCAGTGGCTGACGCAGTCCTCGAATCGTCCCTCCCGAATGAGGATTTCTGCCAGATACGAGTTGCGGACAAACGACAGATGATCCCGCATGCAGGTAGGGAGCCTGAGGAGTGAATCTACAGTCATCAGTTTCACGCGCGCGGATGGTATGTCACCCTCCATGAGATCGCTCAGACCTTGACCGACAAGCGAAATCCCCCGGGAGTAGTCAGGACAACTCTGCTCTCTGTAACCGATGGTACCGGGCGCGTTGAACTCGCTGCGACTCTGTGCAACATCGCCCAGATCATGGAGAATCATCCCCCGCAAGAAACGGTCGCGAGTCGTGTGCCATATACTCCCGGTGTCAAAATTCAACTTTTCTGCCGTCTGGAGATCCTCCAGAGATTCTTGGCTCCTCCCGAGCCAGTGGAGGAAGAAGGCTCTCAGGCGGTATCCTGCTCCTGCCACCGCCGGCGACGGCGCGTTTGCGATCATCCTCTCTATGTACCCCAAGGTAGTCCGATAGTCTTCCCTTATCGCACTGATGTACGCCAGACCGGCCCAGGAGTAGAAGAAGTTTGGGTCCAGATCCGTTGTCTTTCTGTACTCTGCCACCGCCATGTCGAGCTCCCCGGTGCGGAAGTAGAGTTCGCCCATACAGTCAAACACATTCGGATTCTCCGGGAGAACAGATGCGTACTGTTCAAAACAATCACGCGCTCGGTCATACTCACCGAGCCTCATGTACGAATAGCCGAGACTGTTGAGGGCAAGAACATAGTTGGGATCGAGTTCCTGCACCTTCTTCAGATACGCAATCGCCCGCTGTGTATTTGTGGCATCACAGTTCCGAGCGAGAAGATAGTAGGCATGCTTTTCCTTCGGATAGTCACGGACGATACTCTCAAAGATCTCCGTGTGGCCACCTGTCCACCGGACCCATTCTGCCTCAATGTACCGTCTCTCCAGGTCCGTCGCCTTCTGCGAAAACCGATGAGCCGCCGCCAAGGCCTCCCTAGCAGGTCTATACATCATCAGTGCGTCAAGAGTGTTTGAGAGCTCGAAGTACGCATAGGCGAAGGTCGAGTCAAGTCTCACTGCCTTCTCAAGTTCTACTCGTGCTCCAAGAATATCGAACTTCAGACGGGCCTCTGCCCCACGAAGGTAGAGTTCGTAGGCTTCCATCGAGGTCGTCGCAACATCTGCGAGCGATGAGTGTGAAGTTGATGACCGATCCAAGGACAATCCCATGGCCTCCGATATCTGCATGCCGAGGTCGTCTATCTGGTGCCTCAGGATGCTTTCGTCTCCCTCGCCTTTTGCGCTGGCACTCGCGATATGTCTTCTTGATGCAACCTCAACCACTTCCAGATGAGTGACGAGCACCTCTCCCAGCTTTGATAGACTGGGCAATGCAATCGCCTCCACACCGTCCATCTGGCAGAGCTGAAATCCCAGATCTTTGTCCACCAACTGTACATCTTTCACGCCGGCTTGTTGTGCAAGGTCGCGCAGACGGGACCATGTCATGACCTCAAATTTCTGGAGCGTCTGCAGCTTTGTGATGAGAAGGTTCGGGATTACTCCTCTGAGTCTGTTGTAGGAGGTGTCACCCGTGTAGTTTTCACAGCCCAATACTGCAATCGACCTCGGTGGTGAGACCGATCCCATGGGAGAGAAGGTACACCACAGGATAAGGACCCCGAAGAGGGCAACCGTACCGACACTCACTGCGATAGTCGCCCCACGCGTTCGCTTCACCCTCAGACGTCGACTGATCACCCCCCCGATCCCTGCAGTCTTCCCTCCCCCAATAGCAGCTTCCAGGTCAGCCACCATGTCGCTCATCCTCTGGTAGCGCTGCCCCACCGTTTTTGCCAACGCCTTCTGAACTACAGCTGCCACATCATCTGGTACACCTGTATTGGCAGTGTTGACCGGTACTGGTTCTTCATGCAGGATTGCATAGACGAGCCCCGGTTGGAATTTGCTGATAAACGGGAGCGAACCGACCAGCATCTCGTACAGGACGACACCGACCGCCCAGATATCAGAACGGTGATCGACAGGTTCTCCCTTGAGTTGTTCTGGAGACATGTACGCTGCGGTTCCAAACTCTACCCCTGCCGTTGTCGCCGATGTTGTCTCACCTGCGAGCGCGGCGATCCCAAAATCAAGCACCCTGACATCTCCGGCACGCGTCACGAGGATATTCGCGGACTTCACATCACGGTGCAGGATTTCATGTCGATGAGCCTCTGCCAGCCCCCGACCCACCTGGATCGCTATGCCGACTGCCTGGTCTACCGGGATGGGTCCTTGCGCGATCTTTTCACTCAGCGTCTCCCCCTCGTAGCAATCCATGACAATGAACATGCGACCGTCAAATGTTTCATCCACGTCGTGGACAGTGCAGATGTTGTTGTGCTGAAGGGCTGACGCTGCCTGGGCCTCCCGGGTGAATCGCTCCTTTGCCTCCTCATTACTGGTGAGATCGGAGGGAAGGAACTTCAGGGCAACTGTCCGCTTGAGGCGAGCGTCCTCCGCCTTGTAGACAACGCCCATGCCTCCCTCGCCCAGTTTCTCCACAATCCGGTAGTGGGAAATTGTCTTGCCAATCATCGGATGCCTTCGTTCGATGGACAGCAGAGGAGGGCAAAGGAACTCGGAAGCCCAGGTCACATCACCACGGATCGAGAGGAGGAGGTGTGGTCGTCAGGAGGGATACTGCCAGATCGGCGGCCACCAGCTCCGTCATCGAGCCGCAGTGGACCGATACCTGAAGGTATTGTACCCTGCTGCAAGGGGAAAATCAAGGAGAAATGCCCCACCCGCGCATCAGCGCGGAGGCATGGAGAGGGGCCCATCCGGACCGACCGGGAGGCCAAGAAGCATCCAGGCCATAAGCAGCAGAGACCAGACAAGCCAGAAGAGGAACGTATAGGGGAGCATCGTGGAGATAATTGTCCCAATGCCATACCGCTCATCGTACTTCTGAGCAAACGTCACAATCAACGCAAAGTAGCTCATCATCGGTGTGACAACATTGGTGACCGAATCCCCGATGCGAAAAGCCATCTGCGTGAGTGCAGGGTGGTAGCCGAGCAGCATGAACATCGGGATGAACACAGGAGCGAGGATGGCCCACTTCGCAGAGGCACTCCCCATGAACATGTTGACGAAGGCCGAGAAAACGACGAACGCCAGGATAAGCGGTATCCCCGTCAGACCGACAGACCTCAGAAAATCTGCCCCGTGGATTGCCAAGATGATGCCGAGGTTGCTGTAGCGGAAGAAGTAGACAAACTGAGCGGCAAAGAAGACCAGGACGATGTAACCGGCCAGACCGCTCATCGATTTTGTCATATACCGCACCACATCCTTGTCCGAGCGAACCGATCGGGTCACAAACCCGTAGACAAGCCCGGGGACGACAAAGAAGAGCAAAATCCCTGTGATGAGGCCGTCAAAGAAGGGGGAGTGGAGGATTTCCCCGGTCTCCGGGTTGCGAAGCAGGCCTGCCTCCGGGATGATCGTCAGTGCAAGCGCAGCAACAAGCGCCAGCACCGCAATTCCCGCCCAGCGAAGACCCTTCTTCTCGAGAGGAGTGACCTCCTCGACAGGGAGCTGCTCGACTGTGCCGGTGTAGTCCTTCAAACGCGGCTCTACAATCCTCTCCGTGATCAATGTCCCGAGTACGACAATCATCATCGCCGAGGCAAACATGAAGTAGAGGTTGACTGCGGCGCTGACAGTCATCGACGGCTCAATGATCTGGGCAGCAGACTGCGTGAGACCAGCCAGAATCGGATCGACTGAGCCGATAAGAAAATTCGCTCCAAAACCACCGCTCACCCCGCAGAAAGCAGCCGCAAGACCCGCCATCGGATGGCGCCCGAGTGCATGGAAGATCATCGCCCCCAGGGGGATGAGAATCACATACCCCGCCTCCGAAGCCAGGTGCGAGATCACTCCGGCGAAGACGACCGATGCAGTAATGAGGTGTTTCGGGGCGTTCAGGACCAGGGATCGTATGAGCGTGGAGAAGAGTCCTGACCCCTCCGCAACCCCTATCCCGATCATGGCAACAAGGACATACCCCAGCGGAGGAAATCGAACAAAATTCTCCGTAACATTGCTGTAGATCCAGGCTATGCCTTCCTGGCTCAGAAGGCTTCGCGTCACAATAACCGATTCGTCTGCCGGATGGACAGCCGTCAGGTCAAGAAGTGTTCCCACCCAGGAGACGAGAGCGACCGATACCGCCAGAATCGCAAAGAGAGAAGCGGGATGCGGGAGTGCATTCCCCACACGCTCGACGACATCGAGACTCCTGCTGAACGCTCCGGAAAACGAGATTCGTGAAGCCATTCGACCTCCTCAAAATGACAATGGACAACATAGTAAGGAATGAGGAAGAGAAAATCGACAGAACGGTGGACCGAAATCACGTGACCACAGTGAATCACTGGTATGACGGGCTCTTCTACGATCGGTTCATCGCCCCTAACCAGGACCCCCTCTATACATCGATCATAGCGCTTATCGACCCGGAATCAAGGGTTCTGGACGTCGGCTGTGGAACGGGTCGGCTTGCCTGGCGGCTCTCGGAGAAGTGCGCCCTCATACACGGGATCGATCCCTCCCGCCGCAACATTGAGCGTGCCAAAAAGATTTGGGAGAAACGGGGAAGACCGACAAGCGTGAGATTCAGCCTCGGCACACTGAAAGATCACATCCTCTCCGTCGTCGGACCGTATGACTATGCAGTCGTCTCCTATGTGCTGCACGAGCTGGATGAGGCGGAGCGGCTGCCGATGCTACGGTCACTCGCAGGATCGGCACGCAAGCTGATACTTGCAGATTACCACGTCCCGAGAAGAAGAGGCATCATGGATGCGGCAACGGAGGTGGTGGAATTTCTGGCAGGGCGGGAGCACTATCGAGGATTTCGATCCTTCGTCCAGACGGGGGGGCTCAGGCCCCTAATGAGAGAAGCGGGTCTGACACTGATCGAGGAGTCTGATTCGGCCCCCTCAACAGCGGATCTGCTCCTAGCGGGGACGGGTGAGCCTTCGCGGCGTCACCACTCCCAGCCAAACCCACTCTGAAACACATAGTCCCTCTGACTTGCCCCCTCAGCCGGCCGGTTGTCAAAGTTCAACGATCCGCCCAGCTTGATGTAGAAGTCAAATGGAAGATCGTACTTCAGATCCGTGTCGGCGTCCATTCTCCACCGTCCGGATTCTGTGAAGCTCGGGTAGGCAACCACGCCGACCACCAGGCTGAGATCGCCCGCATCAATGCGACGGCGCTGAGCCATTGACGCCAGATCGAGTGCGGATCATAGAACATTGACCACAGCTGGATTTCCTCCACCTGATAGAGTATCATGGGACGAATCAGCCAGGAACGCCACGTCACGCTTCGAGGGAGGACACATGGAGCCGATCGCAGATGGAACGCAAAGGCGAACGCGGAAGATCCGCAGCCTGCTCCTCAGAAGTTCCAAGAAGGCAGGCCTATCACCGGGATCCGTTGTATTCGTAGGTGAGAGGAAACTCCCCTCCACCACCATCCGCATCATTGACTATGATGCTACGCATCACGACGAGCGGGAGGTATCATCGGCCGAAGAATGCTTCCCCTCCATCGACTCTCCCACGACCACGTGGATCATGGTCGAGGGTCTGCAGAATACTGAAGTCATCGAGAAGCTCGGGAAGCACATTGGCATGCAATCACTCGACCTGGAAGATGTGGTAAACACGTTTCAACGGCCACGCTTTGAGGCGGATGAAGACCAGCTGTTTTGCGTCGTCAAGGGACTCCGGCACAGTGGAGAAACAGGGGAGCTCAGTATCGACCAGACCACCCTGGTTGTCGGCAGGAACTATCTCATCTCCTTCCAAGAGAACCACGAACAGGCCTTTGAGGCGGTAGAGAAGCGGCTGAACAATCCCGGCGGTCGCCACAGGAGCCAGGGAGCCCTCTACCTCGCCTATTCGCTCATCGATGCGCTGGTGGATCACTACTTCTCTCCCCTCGAGATCATGGCCGAGCATATAGAGCATCTGGAACTAAAGGCTGTCTCTGACCCCCGTCCGGAGGTCCTCAAGGCGATTCATCGCACGAAGCGAGACCTGGCCTTTGTTCGGAGATCAATCCTGCCGATGCGGGAGGTAATTTCTGCCTTCCAGCGTAGCGATTCCGGCCTCATAGCAGGTTCCATGCGCCCCTATCTTGCCGATGTGTATGACCACGTTATCCAGGTTCTGGATATCGTGGAATCATTCCGCGACATCGTGGGGGGACTGCTGGACACGTACCTCTCCAGCGTCAGCAATCGGATGAACGAAGTGATGAAGCTTCTGACACTCATTGCCACGGTCTTTATCCCCTTAACCTTCATTGCCGGCGTGTACGGGATGAACTTCGACCACATGCCCGAGCTCCACTGGGTATGGTTCTACCCGCACGGCTTCTGGATCACCATAGCCGTGGTTGCCCTTCTGATGCTGGCATTGTTCCGGAGAAGAGGTTGGATATGACAGATGAAAAGGGGGGACCGGCCCTACATCGCATCGTCAAACTCGTCCCGGTACCTGGCCACCCCCCGGGCAGCGAGTCTGGTCGACTCATCCAGGAACAGTATCATAAATGCCTCATCAGGCACCCCCTCCCACTGACACCTGATTCCATGCCTTGAGGCTGGCTCGAACCCGAAGCGCGGGTAGTACTTGGGGTGCCCCAGAACGATGACGAACGGGCAGGACTGTTCACGCAAGATATGCAGCCCCGCTTCAACCAGCCGGGACCCGATCCCTTCACGCTGATGCTCCGGAAGAACGGCCATGGGAGCCAGCCCCATCCCCTGCAAGGTCTCACCCTCGCCGGGGAGTAGGGCTGGCGTGAAGAGTATGTGACCGACAATCTGATCTTCAGACTCAGCCACGAGAGAGATCGCCTCGGGACACTCCGCGCGCAGCCTGTCCACAAGGTCTGCCTCGACAAACTGTTCGAACGCCCTCCCATTGACCACCCGCACCGCGGGAATATCCCCTGGTCGCTCTGCTCGGATTCGTATGCTCTCCATCTCTTTCTTCACCACTCCCATCCCAATCCGGACTTCAAGAGATAATCTACGTCGTTTGCCCCTTCAGCGGCCCTGTTATCGTAGTTCACCGCAAAGCCCATCGAAACATAGAAACCGAGGGGGAGATCGAACTTCGCATCAAGTGTGAAATCAGCCCCGAACCTTTTTCGCTCTGTCAGGCCGGGATAGGTTGCGAGCTTGACGAGGAGATCGACATCTTCAAGGTCGTAGAGATTGAGTTCCGTTCCGATGAGTCCCTCCGAGCTGTCTCGGTTGGGCGTTTCGTCTGAGTATCTCTCGTTATTCCTGTTACCGCCCAGGCCGACACCCCAGTACGTGCTTGTTGAGTAGACGAGGAATTTCCCGAAAGCGATTCTCGTGCTCGCCCGCAGATCAAGCTTCTGCTCGGCACTTGACAGTCCAGAAAGAGAGACCGAGAGAAATCACTCGCGGGGAAGAAGGCGGTACCCCGACAGATCTCCCTCAATGCGCTCGATCTTCTCCGTATCGCCCTGATCGGAACGGAGCGAGGAGAGCGTCAGGAGAGCTGATCCGGCAAGGGCAGGCGAAGACACAGGCCAGAATCGTTACGACGCCAAGAAGACCTCGCGCCCCGCCGTGACAAGACAGGAGAGTGCACACAGCGCGTCGATGGGCAAGGGCCAGCCAAGGTTTGAGCAGCGTTCTGATTGCCCTTCCCACTCTGACATACATGGTTCACCACTGTGTGTGCCTGCGTGATCATCGACAACGTGTCATGTGCAGGCACATGGTAACCGATGAGGGAGATTCACTCCCCCTCCGAGGAGCATTACCGGTTCTCCGCTTTCTCTACTTTCGCCGGCATCCAGGACTACATCGCCTTAAGGTACGGCACAGAAACCCAGAGGAACTTCAGCGTCAGCACACACGCCACTGCCGTGGCGATCACGTGCCGTGTGTCTATTCCGACCCTCCTACGCGTCCACCTTTCGCGGAAGATCCTCAAGGCGCTTTGGGAGGCAGGTACTTGAAGTAGAGCCGCTTCAGCGTTCCCTCGAACGGGAATGGAGATTCCTTGAAATAGTCGTCCGCGACCGGCGAGTTCGTATCAACCCCCACGTCAAACGTCTCCGATGCTGTAAAAGCGGCGGGGATCGTACGCTGGACGGTGCCGGTGGCCGCTTCTTTGCCGTTGATCCAGAAGGCGACCTTGGCGGGGGCGGCTAGCTGCAGCGGTGTCCTCATTTCAAACTCGATCTTCACATTCCCGGCGGGGAGCTCACCCACTTTGATGTTGTCGCGTTTGAGGAGCAGTGCACTGTATTCGTAGCGCAGCTCCCCGTTGCAGGCGTAGAGGCTCACGCCGCCGGCATACCCACCCATGGCGAAGATCACGCCACTGACATCCGGCGGCACCACGGCCTCGATTTCCGCCCGGATGTTTCCGTTCCGCACATTTGGCGCCTGGCTCTCTGGGATGCGCGTCATCCCCTCGAAGAGCGTCCACTCTGTGTTCGCACTCCTCTTCATTTCTTGGGGGTTGAGAGGGGTGAAGAACCCCCCGCCGATCGGCAGCACCTTGTTCTCTTCGGCCTGGCGTAGGAAGAGCGCCTTGAGCTCATCGAGCTTCTCCGCCTCCGTTGCAGCAAGGTTCTCGGCAAGCGAGTAGTCCGTTCGCGTGTTGTAGAGTTCCCACTGGTCGTCATTGGGGTTCCACTCGGCCAATCCCTCCCTCCCGGGGATCCACGGCTTGCGAGGCCCGAACGTCATTGCATACCAGCCATTGTGGTAGATGCCGCGGCTCCCCATAATTTCGAAGTACTGGGGCTTATCGATCTCCTTCGCCGTCGGGTTATCGAAGGTGTAGACCATACTGACGCCATCGATGGGATCCTGCGTGAACCCGTCAACGACCTTTGGATGCTTGATGTCCAGAATCTCATAAAGCGTCGGCGCGATGTCGTTCACATGGTGGAACTGAGGGCGAGGGGTCTTGTCCGCCGTGATGCGCCCGGGCCAGGAGATGACCACCGGAGTCCGGGTTCCGCCAAAGTCACCTGCGACGAGTTTCATGAATCGGAACGGTGAGTCACCGGCCCAGGCCCAGGCCGCGTGATACATGTTGTCGGTCCTCGGACCACCGATCGCGTCAAGGCCGCCGATCTTGTCGAGGACCTTGAGGTGGTCCTCAACAGTAGTCACGATCATGTTCTGAGCATTGAGCTCAGCAACGCTGCCATTCATCCCTTCGGCAGAGGCCCCATTATCAGAGAAGATATAGATAACCAGGGTATTGTCCCGTATGCCCTGAGCCTCGAGTTCATCAATGAGCTTTCCTACCTGGACGTCGGTGTGCTCCAGGAAACCGGCATACACTTCCATCAGACGCTCCTGGAAGGCCCGCTCGATGTCGGAAAGATCCTCCCATGCAGGCATCCCTTCCGGGCGCGAGGCCAACTTCGTGTCAGAGGGAATCCAGCCCATGGCTTTCTGGCGCTCGAACACCCGCTTTTGGTAGGCGTCCCATCCGTCACTGAATCTGCCCCTGTACTTGTCCGCCCACTTCTTGGCGACATGGTGGGGGCCGTGAACAGCACCCGGTGTCCACCACATCAGGAACGGACGGCCGGGGTTAAGGGCCAGGTGCCGGCGCATCCAGGTTACCGCTCTATCAGCCATGTCCTCGGTCAGGTGATAGTCCTCATAGTTCTCTACATGGGGGGCTTCAATCGGTGTGGTGTTCTCCCACAGGGTCGGTTCCCACTGGGATGTCTCACCGGCGATGAATCCGTAGAAGTAATCGAAGCCGTGCCCGGTGGGAAACCGATCGTACGGCCCGTTGCCCAGAGCATCGACCGGCGTGTTGTGCCACTTCCCGATGGCCGCGGTCGCGTACCCGTAGTGGCCGAGCACCTCGGCGATGGTCGCCGACGATTTCGGGATGATGCCGGTGTAGCCGTCCCAGTCGTTGGCGAACTCGGCAATCTGACCCGCACCAACACGGTGGTGGTTGCGGCCCGTCATGAGGGCAGCACGGGTCGGTGAGCACATCGCGGTCGTATGAAAAGCATTGTACGCGATACCCTCACCGGCCAGGCGCGAGAGGGTCGGCGTTTCAATCTCACCGCCGAAGGTGCTCGGTTGTCCGAACCCCGCGTCGTCCAACATAACGATCAAGATGTTGGGGGCATCTTCAGGAAGATGTCGAGGCTGCTCGCGCCACTTGTGGACGGACTCCTGCATCGTGAGGCCGACCTTCCCGCCCATGGGCGGCGGAGGAAAAGGCAGCACGTCCTGCGCAGCAACCGGGACGGTCAACAGCATCGGCACGAAGGTCAGAAGCACTCCCAGCGTCTGTCGTCGTCTCATATTTCGGCCTCCAGTTTGGTCATCGGTCTAGAGAACTCTGCTTTTGCCATCCCTGCAGATAGCTGTTCAATGGCGCGAGAGCAAACATACCACACCACACTGTCTCATTGTTTGCGTGATTCCCGCGGTCTCCCAGGTGAGCCCGTCCGCTGTCCATCAACTGCCAGCCGGTCATCGCGACATCGGGGCGACTAGAATCCAAACGTTGCACTCAGAGTCACCATGGACAGGTTATCCTGTGCGCCGCCTTCAAGCGACTCCCACTCCAGCCGCCCGCCGAATGGGCCGAGGTGCACGCCGGCACCGAGGCCCCAGAAGAAGTCGGTCCCGGAGTCGCCGTGACTCTGCCCCAGAAGCGTGACTTCGTTCGACCAGAACATGACCCCCGCCTTGCCGAAGACATCCACAATGAGAATCTCGAGCCGTCCCAGCGCCTCGACGTCCCAGCCCGTCATCGTGCTCTCGAAGAGTGAGCCGCTGATCGTGGAACTGACGGTTCCAAAATTGCGGTAACCACCCTCGATGCCGACGAATTTCACGGGGCGAAAACCACCAAAAATCTTCCAGCCCAGGGAGTTTTCATTAATTTCCTTGATCTGGTCGAGGGCGTCCTTGACTTCAGAGCTGTGGAAAGTGTTTCCGATGCCCGCACCAATGTAGAAGCCCTCTGCGACGGCATCTGAGGTGGCGAGACCGAGAATGAACAGCGTGCCGGTGATGATGGCCATCCGTTTCATGTCTTTCTCCTGTCCATTGAGTACTCGACCAAGAGGGCTCTCGGGCCCCATCCAGGAGCCTTAAATGTAGATGCCGGCAGTGAACGCCCAGCCGTCCCATTTCCCGAACACATACTTGGCTTCTCCAAACGCTGCGAGGCTTTCCGTGAGCTTGAAGTTTACTCCGACGCCACCGTTGACCCCAAATTTGACGGCATCAGAGTTGAAGGCCAACTGCAGTCCCACCAGCGGATAGAAGCGGCTGGGGTTGCCCGGATTGATGATGAAGTGGTAGTCGACATCGAATCGGAACGTGGTCCTGCTGTGAAAGTAGACCGAGGCACCGCCTGTGATCTGCGAGATATCGCCGCCCAGCCAGAAATCCTTGCGGACTTGAATGCCAAAATCGCCGTCAAGAATGCCAACGCCAAGACCCCACCCCTTAACCTCGGCAGATGCAGTGGCAGCCAGGGTAAGAACGATGGTCACGAGTACTACAATCCTCACAGATTTCATGGCGGATCCTTTCGTCGGTAGTGTTCTAAGGAGATGTCTTTAGTGATTTGCCCCGCCCCTACTGCTGAGGAAGTCGGGATGTGCATCAGTACTCCTTTGAGATCACAGTCACCGTGGCAGGCTGGTGTCCAAGCCTCTGCGATCAAAGAGACCTGTAAGCACGATGTTTCCTGTCCCAGGGCCGTCCTCCATCATGGTCACCCACTTGATGTGACCAACATCAGCCGGGCCAATGTGGTGCCTGGAGGCACCTGCAAGCCTGATGGTGATGTGTACGTAACCTTCAATCTCGTCATAGTCGTAGTAGTGCAGGGGCCCCGAAGAAGGCGTGACCCCTGTCCTGAAGCAGCTGCTGGACCGCCTTGAAGGTCTCCGACCGATTCTCCCAGCAGGGATGGTGTGTGAACAGGCGCGTCTAGTCCTGCGCAAGGTAGAGATTCCGCAGGGCTCTCTGCTGAGCGGCATCGATGCCCAGCCCCTCAGAAAAGTACTTCTCGATGGTCCCGTACTTCGTCTGCATCTCGTCGAATGCGGCTTCGAGATACTCCTTCTTCACGCCCAGAATCGCCGCAGGAATCACAGGATCCCCTCCAGCCGCCTCAAAGCCGTCGATCACCTTCTTGTAGGCGGGGAGGATGTAGTCATTGCTACGCAAGTAATCCTCCATGACCTTGTCCCTCGGCACCCCGAGCAGGGTCAGGAAGGCTGCCGCGGCCCATCCCGTGCGATCCTTGCCGGTTGTGCAGTGGAAGAGTGCGGGCAGCTGCTCCTTCTCTCCGATTGCCAGAAACAGCTTTCGAAACCCTGCCTGGGCGCTCGGCAAGGAGACAAATTCGCGGTAGGACTGCCGGAACCCCTCCTCCACTTTGCCACCACCGAGGGCGGCATTCGCCTCTTTCGGGTTCTTCATCAGCTTCTCCAGCATTGCGGGTCCCGCCTGCGGTGAATCAGCCAGCACATCCAGCACTACGTAGTTGACCCCTGGCGGCAGCTCTTCTGGTCGAGCCTCCCGCTCCGCAGCGGTTCGCAGGTCGTAAGCATTTTTGAGCTTGAGACCGGCGAGCTTCTCCATATCACTTGGACTGATGCCGCTGAGCTGGTTGGAGCGATAGAGGAGTCCCGTGGCCACCGTTGCTCCATCGCTGGTTGTGTAGCCGCCCAGGTCTCGCAGGTTCGGCACTGAAACGATGCCGAGGCTCTGACCGGTCGACGTGCCCTTTACATCCTCTTCTCCACTGGCAGCCTTCTGCTCATCAGAGGAGTTTTGGGCACACCCCGCCATCAGGAAAAGTACCACCCCGAAGACTCCCAGAGACCTGCCTACGGCTGAGGCCCTCATCATGTTGTTCACTGTTCTGCTCCTTCTTATTGAGACACAACATTGCCCACGCATCGATGATGCGGCCCATCAACTCTTCCCCGCCCTCGAGCGGACCGGGACTCATGCCCTGCCCCTCAGAAGCTTGGCGATCGGTCGTAGGCGCCAAACATCGTCGTGTCGAGGCCCTTGCGGTCAAAGATACCCTTCAGCGCAATGTTCGCTATCTGAGGCCCCTTCTCGGTCATGGTCACCCACGTCATGTGATCCACGTTGCCTGGGCCGGCATGAACGAAAGTGGCGCCCGCCGAGCCGACGGTAATGTACTCGTGGCCGTTGATCAGGTCGTAGTCGTAGTAGTGCGTGTGTCCCGCAAAGAACGTATAGTCCCTCCCCTGGAGGGCCTGGTCAATCTCTTTGAAGTTATCTGATGGATTGTTCCAGACCGGCTCGTGCATGAACACAAACGTCCAGCGCACGTCCGTGTTCTCGGCAAGGACTTTCTTGAACCATGCCCGCTGCTTCTCCGGGAACTGGACCTGCGCCCCCTCCCCAAACGCCTCTTGGGCTTCGGGGGTCTTCATCCACTCGATGACGAACGCCAATGCCTTCTTGGGATCTTCCTTCTTGAGCCGATTGTAGGTGGAGATGTCCTCCTCCATATTGGGCGGCATCGGCCGCTCAGCATCTTCGGTATCAAGGATGATGAACAGCACATTCCTGTACCGGAAGTGGTAGTATTGTGGACCACGCCGCTCGCTCCACGCCTTCCTAGTGAGAGGCAAGTTGATGTCGTGGTTGCCCCTCACGTAGAAGAACGGAGGTTCGAGCTTGGCGACAATTGCCTCAAACTCCTCCCACTGCGCATCCATCTCCTCCTGATGCGTCGTGTAGCCCTCAACGTAGTCGCCAACGCTCATCACAAACTCCGGCTGCATCCAGTTGAGCTGCTCGATGGCCCGTTCGTAGGTCCCCAGCGGGCTGGCGCCACCGCCACGGTCACCGATGATTGCGAACTGGAAATGATCCGGGTTGTTCTTGAAGTTCTCTGACGACCAGGGCTTCGCAAGCTGGACTTCTGCAGGATCATATTGGAACGCATCCTTCTTGCATCCGCCGAGCAGGACGAAGCCGGCAATCAGGACCGCGGTGACGGTCCGTGGTAGTGGCTTTCCCATCGAAGTCTCCTTCTGAAAGCGGATTGTGGTGTTTAGAACCATCGAAGTGTTTGCTCTCCTGGCAATCCTGCGTCGTTGGGATCGGGATCAGCCCCCGATGATCTTAGTCGGAAGCAGTACCTGGACCTGCGCCCGTAACTGCCAGTCGGGACCGGCATCTGGCTTAACGACATTATAGAAAGCGCCGATCTGTGCGTTGAGTGGCAGCTTGCCAACAAACGAGAGCTTCCCGACCCCCATCCCCAGGGGAACGATCCACTGCTGGCCTGATGGGGCTTTCCAGTCAGCCGTGATGATCGGGGCGCTGTTGACGTACCACCCCTGTCCAAGCTGATAGACGAGGAAGAGATTGAGAAGCATTTTGGACACCGCCTCTCGGTCTGAACTTCCTGCAAACGACCAGACGTTGTTCGCCAGTATGCCAAACGTCCATTTGCCGGGCTGGAGAAGGTACACAATGGAAGGACCCAGACTCCATTTCTCCGAGCCTCTCTTCTCTCCCCCGGTCGGGATCTCTAGAGCTGCCCCGAGACCCCAGATGCCTGCTCCTGAAGTCGGCGGGACATAGAATGCAGTGGCCAGGATGTCCCCCAGACCGGTGGACCACATGCCGCTCTCCGAGGTGACATTCGGGATCCAGACCACCGGGAAGATCGTTCGGGTGATGATCTTGCCCCCGGCAAAGGGTACGACCGGCTGGATGTTGAGCACGTTTGCGGTCCGGTCATACGACCCCAGGCCGAAATTGGTGTTGTTCTGAAACGGGAAACTCATCAGATCCGCCAGCGGATTGGCTGCATCCTTGGAGAGCTCTTCGGCTGACTGCTGCGCAAACGAGAGAGGCACCATGAACGCTACGACTGCTGTAATGGCGGCAAACGAGCCTGTCGTCTTCATTCTCCACCTCGGGTCGCGGTTTCTGTTTCGATGCATTCCTTTACCCCCCCGTCAGGACGTTTGGAACAAACACGAAGTTGAGCATCCAGGTGCTGTTCTTGAATCGCTGCCGGACACCAAAATCGAAAGCGTACTTCAGGGTGAGTGAGAGATGTTCTTTCCAGGGCCAGTAGTTGGCACTGAAGGCAACTGTGCTCTTCCGATCATGGAAGCTGGGATCCCAATAGAGATCCCCACCCGTATCATCGCTGATCTGCCAGTTATGACCACCCTGAACACCCACTCAAACTGGTCACTGAAATACTGACTGATCCCCCATTCCAGAGAGAATCGGTTGCCCGGTGTGAGATCCGCATCCTTGATTTTACTGTTCAACTCATAGGTCAGGCCCAGCATGATGGCCGTGGATTTGCCTTCTGCTGGATAGAGATACCCGAATCCCTGGAATTGACGTGTCCAGAAACCCAGCCCCAGATTTGCATCCGAACCTGTCTCGTACGTCCCCGTTGGGGCAACAAATCCGTAGAAGAAGGAGAGATCCGTTCTCTCCAACTCCCACGAAAGCCCCACAGGGATCACCAGCATATCGCTTAATCCGGAGTTCTTCCCTTCAGCCGTTCGCGTTTACGTCGTGTCTTTGGTGATGCCACCCCTCTCGGTGATCACCGAGACATCTGCCGAGACGTAGTTGAAGGAGACTCCCGCCATATACCTCGCCCCCCCCAAGCACCCTGAAGTGTGAAGCCCAGAACACATTGGGAATGCTGGCAAATGCGTTCAGGTCGAGGCTCACACCGATGGTTGGGAGCCCTGGATAGATCTGATCCAGCCGAATGCTGTTAAATTCATTGCCGTCTTTGTCGATGTACGTGTTGCTGGTGGCGTAGACATTATACCAGAGAACGAACAGGCCCGGAGGCGGAGTGGCCCGGTCACGGATATTCGCAACAGCGGGCGAATAATGTCCCCCCTCCACAGGAGAAACCACCTGTGCGTCAGCAAAAGCGACGAAAAATAGGAGCATCCCTGCAATCGCAAATGCTCCGACAGCCGCCTCTGATTGCCGACCATGTTTGTATCCTCTGTCCGTGGAAGTTGCAGTGAGGAGTTGCGTATTTGAGAAGGTCTTTGTAAGGTTACAGTTCAAGGGTTTACGCTCAGGCGATCCAGATACCTCTGGATATCAACTTCCAGCTCTGCCAGCAGCTCGCGATAGTCCTGCTGGTAGAGAGCGGCGTTCTCACCAGTCTCGCTGGTCCACCTAGCCAGAGATTGCAGGCACTCACAGTAGTCCTCGCAGAGCGATCGGAATGTCGGGTCGGTCCGGTACAGGCCAGAGATGATACCTTCGTGATGCGGGTACCGCCCGACCACGCAACCCAGTCCAGCTTCCGCGCCCATTGTGAATGTCCCGTACTGTGATGGGGGAAGTCAGTAGCAGGTGGTGGTCATCAAGGCGTGAATATAAGCCTCTTTCTCTCTTCATAAAACGGTTATGCTGTAGTATACAGGGTTGTATACGGCCAACTGTCTCTTCCGGTAGCCAAAAAGGATCTGATTTTCAGGATTTCATCCGTCTTGACACATGCCCGAACCGACTGAACAGGCTGATCTTGTCCCGCAGAAGGGGGTAACTGCCCCGACCGAGGGAGAGATACGTGCGCAGCTCGCAAGAATCCTCGCCAGCCCCGACTTTGATGCCACGGTCAAGATGAGGAAATTCTTGAGCTTCGTGGTTGAGATGACCATCGACGGTCGGGCAGACGAGCTGAAGGGGTATACCATTGGAATTGAGGTGTATGGGCGCGGGCCCGATTTCAATCCGGCAGAGGATACTCTTGTGCGCATCCAGGCCGGCAGGCTCCGACGCGCCCTGGAGATGTACTACCTGACCGACGGGACGAACGATCCCGTGCGGATCAGCATACCGAAGGGGACGTACGTTCCAGTCTTTCTCTCGGCCTCTGTTCCCGGCCCGACGAGAGGAGAGCCGGAGAGATCTCTTCATGGCGAGGCGCCACTCTCGGACACTGGGCCCTCGATTGTTGTGCTCCCCTTTGCCAACCTGACAGGCGATCCCGGAAAGGATTACTTTGCAGCCGGCTTCACTGAAGAAGTGACAATCGAGCTGACGCACTACGAGGATTTTCATGTCATCGGCTGTCGCCCCAAGTCCGGCTTTGAGGAGAAGATGGCAAACACCGAGGCCTTCTTGCGGGAGCTGGGGGCCCGCTTTGTCATTGAGGGGAGCGTCCGCATGGCGGGAGAGCAGCTGAAGATCGGCGTGAAACTCACTGACGCAGAAACGCAAGAACATCTCTGGGGGGAACAGTACTGGCGGGATCTCTCTGCCGCCAACCTCGTCGAGGTGCAGGAGAGCATCTCCCAGGAGGTGGTGGCAAGAATCGCAGGCGAGTACGGGATCATACCCGGCAGGCTGACACAGGAATCAAAGAGGAAGACACCCAGGGAGCTCAGTACCTACGAGGCAATGCTTCGCTGCTACTATTTCCATGCGGTGCTGTCACAAGAGGCTTTTGTGGACGCCTTCTCTTCTCTACAGTCGGCCATTGAGAAGGAGCCCGAATGTGCAATGGCCCTCGCAATGCTGGCCGATCTCTACTTCACCTGCTACTCACTTGATCTGCCTGGAATCGAAAGACCGGTAGAGCATGGGGCTGAGATGATAGAAAAAGCAGTGGCGCTAGACCCCATGAACCAGTATGTCCAGCTCAACAGTGCACGTCTCCATTTCATCCTGAATGACAGGAAGTCGTTCCTGAACACGGCAGACAGAGCACTCTCCTTGAATCCCAACTCGGGCTTGCGCATTGGCGTCATCGGGTTTTTCCTCTGTCTCTACGGGGAATGGGAAAGAGGAAGAGCTCTTATGGAGAAGACAATGCGCTTAAACCCGACCTTCCCGAACTGGTTCTACGGTCCGATAGTGCTCCACCACTACCGAAGGAAAGACTACGCGAGAGCGTACGAAGAGGCTCTCAAATACAGCATGCCCAACAACTTCTGGGGGCCAATGCTCCGGGCTGCGACGCTCGGCCAGTTGAGCCGCGTCGAGGATACCGGAGGGGATCTCTTCGCCCTGCAAACACTGCGCCCGGATTTTCCAGAACGGGCCGGCAATCTCATTCGCCGCTATGTGAAGGAAGAAGAGCTGGTTGGTCAGATTCTGGAGGGACTGGAAAGGGCGGGGCTGGAGACTGGCAAAGGCTGACAAGGACATCTACGCTCGGTCACCCCTCAGATCCACGTTTCGATTTCTATTCAGCCGACAAGATAACGAACATGGGCAAGTACGTCTCTTCACGCGGTCTGGCGAACCTGGGAATAGAGGAATGCAGCAGAGAAGTCAGGCCCGTTTTCCCACACACGGGTGTGTAGCTCCGGGTGGATTCTGAAACGTGAAAACACAACGGGGTCCCGCAGTGGTTCAAACGCTCTTCTAGGATAGCTCCTTGGTCAAGTCTACCTCACCTTCTGCCCCGTCGATGAATCGCAGCCAGACGACGTAACCTGAAACAGGACGAGCCTCGACAACACGTTGGACCATTCTGTCACTCCAGCGGTTTGATCTTCTGCAGGGGTTCCCGCTCCTTCGCCAGCTCCCAATTCTCCGGGGGTGGAGTCTACAGCCCTCACTTTCGGCACACTGTGCGGGGATATCTATCAGAATCTCCCTCCCGCAAGTGGCTCCGGCCACGCCCCCCTTCATCCCTTGAATCGTCTCAACCGGAGAGAATTCGTCACCACGCTGACTGAACTGAACGCCATCGCTCCCGCCGCAATGATGGGGCTCAGCATGCCGAGCGCAGCAAGGGGAATCCCGATCACATTGTAGATGAACGCCCAGAAGAGGTTCTGCTTGATTGTCCTGAGCATACGGGAGGAAAGGCGGACTGCCCGAGCGACGCCGTGCAAATCTCCGTTCATGAGTGTGAGGCCCGCGGCTTCCATCGCGATGTCCGTCCCCGTACCCATCGCTATGCCCACATCCGCCTGCGCCAGGGCGGGGGCATCGTTGATCCCGTCCCCCACCATCGCCACCACACTGCCTTCACCCTGGAGGGCCTTGATGTGTGCTATCTTCTCATCCGGGAGGACCCCCGCTATGACGCGATCTATGCCTGCCCGGGCAGCAATCGCCCGCGCGGTTTGCTCATTGTCCCCCGTCAGCATGACGGTCTGGATACCCATGTCGTGGAGCACTAAGATGGCATCGGGAGAGGTCGGCTTGATCGTATCGGCAATGGCAATCACTCCGGCCGCTTGTCCATCTATCGCAACAATGATGGAGGTCTTCCCTTCACTTGCCAATCGTACGACCTCTGCCTGAACACTCTCCGTCTCTATGGCATATTCCCCCATCAGCTTGAGATTCCCGGCGATGACCGGGACATTCTCGACGGTCCCGGCCACGCCGAGTCCGGTTAATGACTGGAATGCATCCGCCTCTCCGATCGGCACTCCCTCCTGTCGTGCGTGCCGGACGATGGCATCACCCAGCGGATGTTCCGACTTCCTCTCGAGGGACGAGGCCCGGCCGATCACCGTATCTGTGCCATAGCCATTGAAAGTGACGACATCCGTTACAACCGGCTTCCCCTCGGTGATCGTTCCGGTCTTGTCGAAAACCACCGTGCCGATCCGGTGTGTTCTCTCCAGGCTTTCCGCATTCCTGATAAGGACACCGAGCCTGGCACCGACGCCTGTCCCCACCATAATGGCAGTCGGTGTGGCAAGGCCCAGAGCACACGGACAGGCAATGATCAGGACGGCAATGAAGCTTACCAGCGCGACCGCGAATGGCACTCCCGCGACAGCGTACCAGAGGATGAATGTCACAAGGGCAATGGCAATCACCACGGGCACGAACACCGACGCAATCCTGTCCGCCAGACTCTGGATCGGAGCCTTGGAACCCTGGGCCTCTTCCACGAGCCTCGTGATCCTGGCCAGAACCGTATCACTTCCGACTGCGGTCGCACGGAACTCGATGCTGCCGTTCTTGTTGATTGTCCCTCCAACAACCGGCTCACCCTCTTTCCTTTCCACCGGGAGGCTCTCTCCCGTGACCATGGATTCATCGAGCGTCGTATACCCCGTCGTGATCAGGCCGTCGACCGGAATCTTCTCGCCAGGACGGACCACCATGACATCTCCCACGGCAACGTCCGCAATGGGGATGTCCGACTCTTCCCCGTTCCTGAGAATACGGGCTGTCTTCGGCTGCAGTCCCAGAAGCCGGCTGATCGCATCGGAGGCCTTCCGCTTCGCGGACATCTCGAGCATGCGGCCCAGCAGTATCAAGGTGATGATGGTAGCCGAGGTATCGAAATAGACGTGGGGAAGACTCCCTTCCACGCCGATGAGGTCAGGGAAAAGGACCGCAATTGTGCTGTACGCAAATGCGGCGCCCGTCCCGACGGCAACAAGCGTGTTCATGTCGGCTGTCAGATGCCGCGCCGTGAGCCAGAACCCCTTGAAGAACCTCCGACCCGGGATGAACATGACCGGAGTCGTCAGGAGGAGGAGAATCCTGTGTGTCGCATCCATGGAAAGAGGCGACTCCCGAACGTACCATTCCGTCATGCTGAGCATGCTGAGGACCATGATCGGCAGGGTCAGCGCGGCACTGATGATCAGTTCGTTCCGGAGTCGGCGGAACGCTTCCTTCTTCTCCGGCGATTCGCCTCCCGGCTGAGTGTCGGGTGAATCCGCCTCCTTCGGTATGACGAGTGTGTAGCCGGATTCTGCAACTGCGTCCTGCAGCTGCCCAACGTTGACCCGGTTCGGATCAAACTCCACCCTGACGTTCTCTCCGGCAAGGTTCACCGCTGCCTCAGAGACACCTTCTACCTTCCTGACGGCCTTCTCCACCCGCAGAACGCAGCTCGCACAAGTCATCCCCTCAACCGGCAGTGTGAGCGACCGGACCTTCCCGTCTCTCTCGGAGTCCATACGCCATATCTCCTTCCATCAGCCTTTGTGGCACTGGCTTACGGGGCAACGAGCCTGTAGCCTGCCTCGTCGATCGCATGGGCAATCTCCTGAGGCGTTACCCGAGACTCGTCGTACCGTACGCGGGCCTTGCCGATCTCTACCTCTTCCACGTGAAGACCGGCGAGCTTCTCCAGCTCCTTCCTCACGCTCATCACGCAGTGCTGGCACGACATTCCTTCGATCTTCAGATCTTCTGATTTCATGATTCTCTCCTCGAAGGGCTCATCGATGGGTCACACCCCTAAGATACGGGTAGGATCGTATTGTGCATTACATAATTCCCGGGTTTTCTTACAGCATACCCATCTAGGGTAGATCTTTCCCTTCCTGTTCCTCTTCTTAACTGTCTGCTCGCTCCACAGGAGGTACTGTCAGATTCCTGCTCTTCCAGAGGTAGTAGATCACCGGTATAACGACCAGTGTCAGAACTGTCGATGAAACCATCCCGCCAACCATCGGGGCAGCGATACGCCTCATGACTTCTGAGCCGGTTCCAGAGCCCCACATAATTGGCAGAAGACCAGCCATGATCGCAGTTACGGTCATCATCTTTGGACGTACCCTCTCGACTGCTCCCTCGATCACGGCGGCGTAGAGGTCCTTGAGGGAGTTCATCGCTCCTTCTCTCCGCAGCCTCTCGTATGCATGATCAAGGTAGATGAGCATGACCACGCCTGTTTCAGCAGCAACGCCTGCCAGGGCTATGAAGCCCACCCCCACAGCAACACTGAAGTGGTATCCGAGCAGGTACATGAGCCATATCCCGCCAACGAGCGAGAACGGCAACGACAACATCACAATCAGGCTTTCAGTGATGTTCCGGAAATTCATGTACAGCAGCAGGAAGATGATCATCAGGGTGATGGGAACGACGATTTGCAGGCGTTGCTGGGCACGCTGCATATATTCGTACTGACCGCTCCAGACGATACTGTAGCCCGAAGGCAGCTTCACACGCTCATCAACAACCTCCTTGGCGTTGCTCACATAAGTGCCCACATCGATATCCTTGAGGTCAACATAGAGCCATGCAGTGCGGCGGGCGTTTTCGGATTTAATGCCGGGCGGTCCCTTCCTGATCACTACCTCGGCAACTTGACCAATGGGGATTTGCGCTCCTGTCGGGGTTGGAATCAACACTCGCTTCAGATCGCTGACATCATCCCGAAGTTCTCGCGCATAGCGAACGTTAACGGGATAACGTTCCAGGCCCTCCACCGTGTACGTGACATTCATACCGCCAATTGCCGATGTGATAATGTCTTGCACGTCTCCCACTGTCAATCCGTAACGCGCTGCCTCCTTACGGTCAATGACGAAATCGAAGTAGTTACCCCCGACAGTCTTCTCGGGAAACACACTCAGTGTCCCCGGTACGTCCTTAAGAACGATCGCAATCTCTTGCGCGAGATCGGACAACACGGCCAGATCCTCACCCATAAGCTTTACGCCGACCGGGGTCTTGATACCCGTAGAGAGCATATCGATCCTGGTTTTGATCGGCATCGTCCATGCATTGGTAAGGCCTGGAAACTGAATCGCGTTGTCGAGCTCTTCCACGAGCTTCTCGATCGTCATGCCGGGCCGCCACTCCTCTTCAGGGTTCAGCATGATCGTAGTTTCGATCATGCTCAGCGGCGCCGGATCGGTTGCGGTCTCCGCCCGTCCGATCTTGCCGAAGACGTGATGAACCTCAGGAAATTGCCTTATGATCTTGTCTGTCTGTTGCAGCAGCTGCTTTGCCTTGGTGATCGAAATTCCCGGATCAGTCGTCGGCATATAGAGCAAATCACCCTCGTTCAGGGGTGGCATGAACTCTGAGCCAAGCTGGGACAGCGGGAACAACGTTCCGATGAGGATGACCAATGCAACACCAATCGTAAGCCACTTCACGCGGAGGACCAGATTGACGACGGGGCGGTAGATCCTTATCAGAAACTTGTTCAAAGGGTTCTTCTCTTCTGGCATTATTTTGCCGCGGATCAGGTAGCCCATCAACACTGGAACGATCGTAAGGGATAGTAGTGCCGCCGCCGCCATGGCATAGGTTTTCGTGTACGCCAAGGGCTTAAACAGGCGGCCCTCCTGGGCCTCTAGCGTGAAGACCGGGAGGAAGGAGAGCGTAATGATGAGTAGCGAGTAAAACAGAGCCGGCCCCACTTCTTTTGAAGAATCAATGATGATCTGCCAGTGGTTCTTTTTCCCCCCATCCCGTTCGATGTGCTTGTGTGCGTTCTCAATCATCACGATGGCCGCGTCCACCATTGCCCCGATGGCAATAGCGATCCCACCCAGCGACATGATGTTGGCATTGATCCCCTGGTAGTGCATCACCACGAACGAAGCGAGAATGCCAACAGGGAGAGTGAATATGGCAACGAACGCCGAGCGGAAATGCAACAGGAAGATAATGCACACGAGCGCCACCACTATGCTTTCTTCGATGAGCTTGTGTGACAGGTTATCAATAGCTCTTTCAATAAGACTCGCCCTGTTATATGCGGGGATAATCTCCACACCTTCAGGGAGTCCTTTCTTCAGCTCTTCCAGTTTTTCCTCTACGGCGTGTATTACCTTCAGCGCATTCTCCCCGTAACGCATCACGACAACGCCACCGGCTATCTCCCCCTCACCGTTCCATTCTGCAATTCCGCGACGCAGCTCAGGTCCAAGGTGTATGTCTGCAACCTGCTGTAGAAGAATCGGAGTCCCGTTTGGATCTACTCCAAGCGGGATATTTTGCAGATCCTCGATCGACTTGATGTACCCGAGGCCCCGAACCATAAATTCAGTCTCAGCCATCTCTATCAATCGTCCACCGACATCGTTGTTGCTGCGCTGGATTGCCATCTTTATCTTGTTCAGCGGGATATCATAGATCAGCAGCTTGTTCGGGTCAACATCGACCTGGTACTGCTTGACATACCCCCCAATACTGGCCACCTCGGCAACTCCCGGGACTGCTGTCAGTTCATACCGGAGGTACCAGTCCTGAATGGAACGGAGCTCTGCAAGGTTGTGGTCATCACTCTTCAGCACATACTCATACACCCATCCAACACCTGTCGCATCAGGCCCCAGGGAAGGCGTCACCCCCGTCGGGAGCCGCTTCGACACGTAATTGAGATACTCCAACACACGGCTGCGCGCCCAATACAGATCGGTCCCATCCTCGAAAATCACATAGACGAAGCTGAGGCCAAAGAAGCTGTAGCCGCGTACCACCTTCGCATACGGCACAGCCAGCATTGCAGTGGTGAGCGGATAGGTCACCTGATCTTCCACGACCTGGGGCGCCTGGCCGGGGAATTCAGTAAATATGATCACCTGCACATCAGAGAGGTCCGGGATCGCGTCCAATGGCGTATCCAGCATGGCAACGATCCCAGCGACGATAAGGAAGATCGTGCCAAGGATGACGAAGAACCGGTTGTTCACTGACCACTCAATAATCTTCTTCAGCATAGCCTAGATTCCGCTTTCTGCGTGGTTAATGATTCTGTTCGCTGTCAAGGTTCTCTCCAGCCAGTTAGCCGGATTTCCGAGCTTCCAACATCTTCTGGATCGCTTCCTTCAATCTGCTCTCCGAATCGAGCAAGAATTGGGCAGAGGTTACCACCTCTTCACCAGGCTGTATGCCTGCCAGAATCTGAACCAAGCCGCCCTGACCTTCCGGCCCCAGCACCACATCGCGGGGTTCGAACTTCCCACCTCCGCTGGCCACGAACACAATATTCCGCTCACCACTTCGAATCACTGCTTCTGTTGGAACCGCCGTGACATCCGCTCCGAGTCGTGACTCGAGTTGCACGTTGGCGTACATTTGTGGCTTTAGTTCCAGGTCCGGGTTCTGGAACACGAGACGAACTTTGATGTCACGTGCCTTTTGATCGAGGTATGGATAAATGTACTCCACCTTGCCCTTGAACGTTTTTCCCGGACTGTAGGGCAAATCCATCTCCGCTGGCTGTCCGACTTCCACCCACGGCACTTCATACTCGTAGATGTGAGCATACACCCAGATTTCGGAGAGATCCGCAATCCTGAACAGATCCATCCCCGGCGTGACTCGCATCCCTTCCTCGGCCATCTTGTCAATCACCACGCCATTGACCGGTGCAAAGAGCATAACGGTTTTGCTGATGGTCCCCTTCTCTTCAAGATCCTTGATTTGCCCTTCAGATATATCCCAATAGAGAAGCCGTCGTCGTGTTGATTCCAAGAGTGAGCGACTACTTTCTGTTACCTCACTAAACGGACTGGCCCCGAGCTTTTTCATGTTTCGCAGAGCCAGGAGATATTCTTCCTGTGTGCTCACAAGTTCCGGCGAATAGATCTCCAGCATGGCCTGGCCACGTCGTACCTGTTGGCCAGTCTCATCGACATGCAGCTTTTCGATCCACCCCGAGAACTTTATGTTGACCCGGGAGAGTGTTTCCTCGTTGTAATCAACGTGGCCAACCGCTCGAATGACTCTGTAGAGGTTCACCTTTTCCACTGGAGCAGTTTGTACTCCAATGTTTTGCACCGTGACAGGATCAATCGAGATAGTGGGCCCACCGGTAATGTCTTCTTCTCCTTCGTAAACGGGTATGAGATCCATTCCCATCGGCGATTTCCCGGGCTTGGCGGAAACAAACGTCGGATCCATCGGGGCCCGCCAATACAGAATCGTCTTTCCCTTCCTCTCTACCTGATGCACATCTGTGGTCACCGAAGAGCTGTCTCTATGCTCATGAGCTTCTGTTTGGAGGGGAGCAGTTCCTTGCTTCAGGGGTACAAGATTCATCCCGCAGATAGGGCAACTGCCCGGCTCCTCCAGAATGACTTCGGGGTGCATGCCGCATGTCCAGAGCTGCTTTTCCTCAGAAACAAGCTCCCCGCTCTTTGAGTCAGGTTCTTCATCTCCTCCGCCACAACCCAAAAAGGACCCGGGTAATGCCGCCAGAGCGACCACGAACAATCCCAACGTGACTATGGCTTCAGCCCGACCACGAGTACTGTTAAACCATTTCATTTCCTGCCTCCCTTTTGAATCAGACAAATCACAAATCGAGTATTGTGTTTCCCTACTGCCCAGCCGGTTCACCGCCGATTGCCCGTTCAAGACCCGCTAGGATCTTCTGATAGCTGGACTGCTCCTTCACATAACCGAGTCTGGCCTGAAGCAGCATCCGCTCAGAATCAAGCAGACTCAAGAAATCGAGCTTGCCTGTTCGATATGCAGACAGTGCCGATTCAAGAGCGCTCTCCGCCTGAACAAGGAGGCCCCGGTCATACAGTTCCAACGTGCGGCCTGAGTTATCAAGTTGAAACCGGAGATCTGCGATCTCAGCCCGGACCGTATTCTCTAGGTTCCTGTGTGCGAGTTTGCTGGCTTCATACGTTGCCTCGGCCTCTTCTGTGGCAGCAACACGCCTCCCGAGCTGGATCGGGATATTGAGTCCGAGGCCAACCCCGTACGCATCCTTTCCGGCATCCGGCGCTGGGCTGGACCCTCTGGCGACCGTGATATAGGTTGCCTGGAGGCTAAGATTCGGATAGTATTCAATGTCCGCGAGGTCTTTCTTAAACTCAGCTTTTCTTATCATCGCTTCGCTTGCCCTCAGTTCCTGTCTGCGCACAAGAGCTCGCTCCACCAACAGCGATTCCGGAGTCTCAACGCGCATTGTGTCAATTTCCGTGGCTGTGCCAAGCCGCGAACCACCGGGGCGATTCAACAACGCATTCATCCTTGCCGTGACTCCCTCCCGGAGGCTCTCAAACGCAAGTCTTCGCTCTATGATGTTTGAAATCTCAACCTGTGACTTGAAGACATTTGCCTGGATGCCCTCCCCAGTAGCATACTTCTGCTCAGCCACTCGGCTGAAATCCCTGAGCAGAGAGAGGTATTCGTCCAAGATTGTCAACGATCGATCGATCCAGTACAGGTTGTAGTACTCTTTCTTCACACTGAAGACAACATCCCTTCGAACTGCCTCGTATTGCTCCTCTGCGGCAACAGCATCCTCGTTTGCCACATCACCTCGGAGACCGAGTGTTCCAGGAAACGGAATTGACTGCGAGAGCATGAACACATTCTCCTGCGGCCCGACTCTGGTCTCCGGGGTGGATATCCACCGGAAGTACGCAAACATCGGATCTTGCCACACGCTCACTTGGTCGTCACGACGGTGCGCAGCAACGGATCGTTGTTCAGCGGAGCGGATCTGCGGATTCTGCCGCAGTGCCTCAGCTAGGAGGCTGTCAAGAACGGCTGGTTCAATTCCCTGTGCCAGAATAGTTGAGGGCATTATCAACATTATTGCCAGCGCAATACGCCAAGCTCGATGCGACATCAGCGGGTACTCCTAGGTTTTTGAGAATAGGCAATGGAAGATCCGCCTCACGGTATGGCATAGTTCACCATACTGTGAAAAGGCGTATGGCAAGAATACGAGGGTTACATCAGGAAGCTGGCATTGAGGACGTACTTCTCCACCGTGTGTTGGAGATCATCGCCATAGGGTGAGGAAGAGGAACATCCACTGATACGAGGTGGTTCGGACAGCACCACAGGCTGCAAAGGTACAGAGGAAAGAAGATCGAATCTGGATGTTTCGGTCTCCGGGACGGCCTCAAAGACCATCGGTGCGGAAATGAACCCGCCTGCGACTACCACGTTGTCACAATCGCTGTCTGTCTGGTCACAGGCCCCGCCGCAAGCCATTTGCTCAGCACACGAATCCACTGCGCAGGCATTGACACCGTCAATTGAGCAGCAGTCTAGAACAGCCGTGAAGCCGGCGTTCGCAACAAAGAAGAGAACGGCAACGAGACGGCCCAGATTTTCAATATGTTGTGTCACAACTCTCATTCCAATTCAGGGAAGCAGTTTCCGGGCCTCCCACCGAAATCCACCATCTCCACGTACGTCCATCTACCCACGCAGGAAGTTCCTTCGGCTTGTCTCTTCAATATATGGCAAAGAAATCCTTCCCGCGTTACATAATTTCTAGAAATCGTTACATCTTCCCAGACGGACCCTATCCTCGGCTTCTGATGAACCGCGGAGGCACTTCAGCGATCTCCCGGTGAAACTCTGTCGAGCGGTTTTCGGGTGTTTCCCACCAATTTCTTGAACTGACTCGGGGTCAGGCCGGTCACCTTCCTGAACTGGTTGGAGAGGTGCTGAACACTGCTGTAGCCAAGTGCGTATGAGATCTCGCTGAGCGTCAGCTCGCCATACTTCAGCAGTTCCTTGACCCGCTCGATCTTCTGCATAATGATGTAGTGTTCGATTGTGACGCTCTCCGAAGAAGAGAAGAGTGCGCTGAGGCTGCTGTAATTCTGGCCGATTTCTCGGGAAATGTACTCTGAGTATTTCCCTTTGAATTCGGTTTCCAGTGCTTCGCTCCGCACGAGCTTCAGGACGGCCAGTTTGATCTTCTCGATGGTCTTCTTCCGCCGGTCTTCGATCAGTTCAAAACCGTTCTGTTCCAGAGCCTCTTGTACGCTCTGAAGCCGGGCTCCCTCCACGCGGCCAGCAACAACGACCTCCCCGAGACTGATGCTGCGAACATCCAGGCCGAGTTCTTCCAGCTCCTCACGTACCACCTTGATGCACCGACCGCACACCATGTTTCTGACGTGAAGCGTTGTTGTCGCGGCTCCCCCGGAAAGACCGCGTCTCTCCGCATTCTTGGTCGTAGACATAGCTTGTCCTAAGGTAATCACCAGCGCCGCTCCGGTCAACTCTAACAGGATCGCCTCAGCAAGAGAAAAATGACCGGAACCGGCCGCCACCGGATACTTGCCGCCAGATGGGCCTATTGAACCAGAAGCATCTTCTTCGTCTGAACAAACCCGCCGGCCTTTAGCCCATAGAAATAGGCCCCGCCCGGCAATCCGACCGCATCCCAGGTAGCCGTATACGTCCCCGCCGGACGCTCAACGGCAACGACGGTCACAAGCTCCTGCCCGACCAGATTATGAATGGTCAATGTGACAAACATAGCTTCCGGCAGCGTAAACTCTATCGTCGTGCCCGGGTGAAAGGGATTCGGGTAGTTCTGTGTAAGCGAGTATTGCCCCGGCACTCCCCGCTCCGGTACCGAGGTAACCTGGGCCGGCGATCCGACAATGGCGGTCGCAGAATACATGGACATCGATTCACTGAGCAGGATATTCGCCCCCAGAAGTGTCGCAGGTATCGATACCCACGATGTGCCATTCCATCCCATCAGTCCTGTTGGACGCCAGTGCCGATGGACGGAATCAGCCCGGGTACTGTCCCAGTGAGTCTGACAGTGGACCGTCTTCATGTACTGCATCACATGATGAGTGCCGTGCCCATCATGATCATGCATCAAGTCGAAGGTGGAGCTGTCCCGCCCCATGAGCATACGGTGCCATCCGATGACCGTTGAATCGTGCGGATGATAGAGGCTGCCCAGAGGCGTGTAATCAATCCGGGAGTAGACTGAATCATACATCATTCCCATCATGCCCATCGATCCAGGAGGGAAGAAGATCCGGGTAAGGGAGTCATTCCAGCAGACCACGACTGCAGTATCAGCCGCATTACTACTCATTCGTTACCTCCCGAAGATCCCCGCCAACAACCTCAAAGCCAAATTTGCGAAGATTTCCCGTCGCCTCGGCAACAGGGACCTCCTTCAGGAGCATACCACACTTGGGGCATCTGCCTTCTTCGTCGGCAATCACATTCCAGTCCATCGGATCCTGGTAGACAAGACCATCATGATTGAGATCGAGAGATTCCACATCAATGGGCCCTTCACGCACCCAGGCATCCCTGCTCGGCAGCTCCTGTGCCTCATCCGTATCCACGTGAGAGCCGCCATGGGATTCACCATCGTGTGGATTGCCATGAGCCTCTCGGTGGGTCATAGCCGTCCCTTCATTTCTTCCTTCCCCCTGACGGTCTCCCGGCCCACAGCCCGAGATGAATCCGAGAAGAGTAAGTATGGCAAGTAGCGGGACAAGATGTTTCATTATGCCTCCAAAGGAATCGTTCTCTATTTCGAATACCCGTAGTGACACTGCACATCGACCGCCAGCGCACAAGAGAGGATTGACGCACGACAGGGTGTCAATCGGCACGCTATGATCAGAACTGACACAAGGAAGTGAGGGCTACATCAGGAGGCTCGCGTGGAGGACGTACTTCTCCCCTGCGTGTTGGCGAACAGTCCCGGATGGGAGGGAGGCGCAACTGGTGAGAGGAGACCTCAGGCGAAGAGGCAGATTCTGTGAGGCAGCACAGGAGAGAATATCAAGCCTCGACGTTTGCCCCTCCGGCGTGGTCTCCGATACCATCGGCATGAAATTGAGCCCGCCAGCGACCGCCACCTTGTGACATTTACTCTCCACTTGCGCAGAGGCATGGTCCTGAGCAGGCATTGTATCGCCACAGGACATGTCGCAAGCCACCTGGTCCGCGCACGTTTCCATTGAACAGACCGCCATACAGTCGGGGGCACAGTACTCAACGACAACCGTATAGCCAGCATTTGCAGCGAGGAAGAGCAGCGCGAGAATACTGGCCAATGACTCAGTGTGTACAGCCAAACCGTTCATTCCAATTCAAAAGGTCGTCAACCTCTGTGCCACCCGGCGGCAGACCGTGAAATTCATCGAGCAGTGGAGTGTCAACATTGGAAAACGATTCAAGTTTCCCTTCCGCGCAAATCCAGGAGGTCGATATTCGCAATATCGGCAACTCCCCCATCTCTACAGAAAGCTCCATTCTATGAACAAAACTCTCCGTGCAGTCTGTTCCTTCAGAATGCACGATTTGCCGCAAATAAGGGGGATTTCTTCAAAGGTCGGCCCGCCTCACGAGGTCATCCCGAAAAAGGAACGGAAAACTCTCCCCGGCAGCAGTTTGGCACACGCTTCTCACAGCTGCTTCCTTCTCCCGGGCGTTCGAACCGCCTTTTGACAGAAAACCGCGGATCAGCTGAGCACCACGTTGCCATCCTCAGAGAGAGGCTACAGCAATCTCTCTGTGAGATCACCTGTCGGAACCACACACTCTTCTCTCTTCCCGAAGACCCGGTATGGAGTCCGTGCCACCAGTCCGTACACCCAGTCTCTGATGGACCTCGGGACTATAAAGCCGATCGCAAGGCCGGGCCAGGGGAACCTCAACAAGTGGACGGCTTTCCGGAGGGCATTGGACTTGAAGTACGGCACGCCGTCCTCGATGTAGACCATCGTCTCGCACTCTTGCGTGGGCAGGCCGTACTACTTCACTAGATTCGTTCTGGCTTCGGATTGAACTCACCCATACTTGAAGCGTAACTTCCTCTCCCGCCTGCAAGAACCCAGCGAGTCAATGAGTGCTCAGACTTCAGCCGGCGACGCATTCAGCCTACACTCATGAACGTTGAACGCTCCCATGGTGTCGGCCGTCTCTCAGGAGTTCTGAGCATCTACCCGGGAACGATCGGTGATGAGACGGGCAGCGCGCTGATACGTAATGTACGCCCTCATCCACTCCAACATCACCACCACCTTGTTGCGAAAGCCGATGAGGAACATGATATGCACAAGACACCAGGCCAGCCATGCCAGAAGCCCTGAAAATCCCGTCTTGCCCAACTGGGCTACCGCTTTGGCTCTTCCGATGGTAGCCATCATACCGCGATCCCTATACTGAAAAGGTATCCGATCCTCTCCCCGGAGACCGCGCCGGATCATTCGCGCAACATGTATTCCCTGCTGGATCGCGACCGGAGCCATCGCCGGCAACACCCCCGATGCGTTCCGGCAATGAGCCGCGTCGCCGATCACGAAAATGTCAGGAAAGCCCGGGACACTTAGGTCGGGCTCTACCACCACCCGGCCTGCTTTGTCTTGATCTACCTCGAGCGTCTTCAGAAGAGGAGAGGCCACATTGCCGGCTGCCCATATGATGTTGGGCGTCATAATCCACTCATCGCCCACCTGGACGCCATCGGCCGTGATGTTCGACACAAGAGTGCTCAGCCTGACCTCGACTCCCAGCCGTTGCAGGCTTTCCAGTGCATCGTGTGATAGCTTCGGTGTGAACGGAGGGAGCACACGATCGTGTCCCTCTACCAGTATCACGCGCGTTTCGGCAAGGTCTATGTTGCGAAAATCTCCCAGCATCGTCTTGTGGGCAATCTCCGCGATGGCTCCGGCCATCTCAACCCCGGTGGGTCCGCCACCAACGACAACGAAGGTAAGGTACGCCTTCCGCTCTTTCGCATCGTGAGTCTCTTCAGCGCGCTCAAACGACAGCAACACTCTCTCGCGTATCTCCAACGCGTCGGTAAGGGTCTTCAGTCCGGGCGCGTACCTCTCCCACTCGTCCTTCCCGAAGTAGGAATGACGCGCGCCGGGGGCGAGGATGAGGTAGTCAAAGTCTACGGCCTCCTTGTTGTTCAGCACCACCCGCTTCTTCTCTTTGTCCACGGCAACCACCTCTCTCATGATGACCAGGACGTTCTTCTGCCTTCTGAAGATAGCCCGAATGGGCTCGGCAACCTCACCCGGTGAGAGAGCTGCGGTAGCTATCTGATACAGCAGTGGCTGGAACAGATGGTGGTTTGTTTTGTCGATGAGGATGACGTCAACAGCTGCTTCCGCCAGTGTCTTGGCGGCGTTGAGACCACCAAAACCTCCCCCGACGATGACTGCTCTATCCCTCGACCCGTGACCCTTGTATTGTTTCATCACTCGCTACGCCTGCTCCAGAGTAGGACGCTGAACGGGATGCTGAACGCCAGACTGCCAACCAGGGATAAAATCAGAAAACCGATCCAGCCGGGAGATCTGAGCCTTGCAGCGGCAATCAGGAAACACAATACTGGAAGCACGATAAATGCTTCCAGGATGAAGGCCAATGCGAAGAGATTTTCCCGCGCCTCTCCAATCTGTTCGGGGTGGAACAGGGTTGCATACAAAAATAGTCCGTTGATGCCAGACAGCCCTATTGCTGAAGCACACCATAGAATGATCCTCTGGGTCTTTGAGAGCGCAAGCATATCACTATCCGTCCTCTTGTTACACTCCACCGACGTGAAGCGCCATACTGTGACACGTCTTCCCTACATCGGCCAATCCTGCAGGATACGCTTGGTTGCCTTCATATGACCGCCCTCGTCAGGAACCATCTCTTCCAACTGTACCGCCAAGCCCAGCTCCCCAGCAACATCTTCATTCACATGCTTCAGCAGATTCTGCCTGTCCATGAGTATCTTCTTTGACCTCTCGTCGGATGTTTGAACAATCGTCGAATGTCGATTCTCTATGTGATTCACTCAGTGGTGCCGCACGGCAAGGGATCCCTTCAGCGAACTACTCCCCTTGCGAACCTTTTCCAGAATCGGACACATACTGAGGATTTCGGTTTCTATCGACCCAGTATGCCCAGAGCACCAACAACCATTGTAACAAGCCAACCATGGCAATAGGTTCAGCTGCCTCTGGCGGGGGCCCAAAGATACTCATGATATATACAAGCACAAGAAAGATGAGCAGGCCCCAGAGTCCCAGACTACCGGCTCTGTTCTTTGCCCTGGTTACCTTCACATAGAGGAATACTCCGGCGACAAAAATCAGTGTTTCTACCAGGAGGGTCAGCGCAATGGAATTCCAGAGACCAAGGCCAGTTTTCAGGCTGCTCCAGGGGAGAAGCGGCAAATCGGGCCGGTGCACGATGAGATCCAAGAACCAGTGGCTCAGGACCAGTCCGCCCAGTAACAGGGCGCCTTTGCCATTCTTGCGAATGCCAAAAAAGACCAACCCAAACAGCACCGCCCAGAAGAGTACGCCCAAGAGACTGTGGGTAAAGGGATAGTAGATGAAATCAAGTGGAGTGAACGCCGTATTTCCCGGATCAATTTCCACTCTCTCCAGGCCCAGCAGAAGGAACAGTGGCCAGAGCAAATCGATGAACTGGGCTGCCATGAACAGTGTCCCCAGAGAAATCTTCGGATCGGCTTTCTTCGCCCCAAGACCAACACCAAAATGTCCGATGAACATATTTCATCTCCCACATAGTGAACAGTTGCCGCAGCGCCGTCCGGGACCAGCTTCCCCCACACTCCATGCCGTAGGATCGGAGCAGGAGGGCCATTGGCAGGCAGCAGCGCTCTTCTCACAAACAGTACTATTCTGGAGAAATCGAATGCTCGAGGGCTTCGGCAGCGGCCCAGCCGGAGAGCGCTGCACCCTCCACGCGCGGGCCCGCGAAGGCATCTCCGGCCATCACCAGAGGCGGGACCTCACTCATTGTCAGGCAGGGTTCCTGCTCGAGACGGAGAGGTTTGCTGTAGCGCCAGCCGTGGACCTGGAAATCCGTCACGTTCGAGCCGAGCCATGAGTCTGCCGCTCGAAGCAGTTCCCGGCCGGTCTCTTTGCGGTCGCGATCCCACCGTTCAAGACTGAAGGCAGCTGTCGCGTGGATGGTGACCGCAGGTGTAGCAGACACACCTTTCATCTCATTGTCCGCGATCCAGGCTATTGGACCCTCTGCCGGCGCCAGCCCGCCTGGGTGCGGGATGCGCGTTGGACCATCGACCACCGCCATGACAGCAATACAGCGCTCGTAATCGATCTCCTCGAGACGCGTTATGGTAGACTGGGGGAGCTCAACGTCCCCTGCCTCCAGAAGAGCCAGCGATTGCGGCACCGGTGGCGTGAGCAACACAGCTCGGGCAGAGATCTCTTCCCCGCTCTCCAGAGCTGTGACCCAACCCTCCCGATCCCGGCGCAACAGGGCAATCCGTTCTCCAAGGAGCAGAGGGAGATCGCGCGCCAGATGTTTGGCCACACCTGTCATTGCCGGCTTGCCGCGCCAGCGGGGGCGCGGTTCGGATCCTTCACCGGTATTCCGGTACCATTCCTCCACCACTCCCTCCCTTCGCCATTCTTGCATGGTGCCCGCAAACCGGGGGTCTCTTGCCGTGATGAACTGCGCCCCGTGATCGAAGGTCGCCTCCCCGATACGGCGACTGGCAAGGCGTCCCCCGACGCCCCGCCCTTTGTCGATGACGAGCACGTTGTGACCTGCTCTCTGCAATTCAGAGGCGGCCACGAGTCCTGCCATCCCTGCACCGACGACCAGGATGTCTGCTCTCCGCTGTGAGTCTACCATTGGGAGCTCCCGATGTTTTAGTCGTGTCTCTCTCTCAAAGTGCACTGATCGAGCGGCTGAGTTGGCCCCCGAGGACGGACCGAAGCGTTCTCATGCGGCGACATTCCGTGTCCAATGAACGCTACCTCCGGTGGAGCTCGTGGTGCGGAAGCGGCCAGCCATCAGGCAGCGCTACCCTTTCGGAGATTCATCGTGTAGGCCAGGAACATCTCAAACACCTCATCAACCGCAAATCCGATCCCCCCTGCAAGTGCTCGCACCGAGGCTTGCCTCTGGTAGTGGGGATCAGGAAGAACCTCTGTTATGGACAGGATTCCACCGTCTTTGAGGGCTGCATGGATCTCTCGCAGTGCCTCAGCCCGGCTGGGAATCTCACCCAGAACGGTCACCAAGAACGCCCTGTCAAAGGCCTGCTGCTCAAGAGATCCTTCACCTGCACCCGCATGGACGAGCCGGATGTTCGTCACGCCATGCTTTCTCATCCTCTCCTCTACTCTGCGAAGCATGTTTTGCTGAACGTCCATCGCCAACACCCGTCCGGATGGGCCAACCCTCTTGGCTGCAGGAATGGCAAGACGTCCGGGGCCACAACCCACATCAAGGACATTCATGCCACGCTGGACGCCTGCACGATCGAGCAGGAGAGAGCTCCCCGCAAAGTATTCCATATACGGGTTCTCCAGAAGAGGTGTGAGCCATTCGGGACACGGCAGTGCCCTGCGCCGCACCGCGTAGCGCCAAATGATGATCCAGGCAACGAGAAGAGAAGAGAGCAGGACAAGCGTAACAAATATGCCATACCAGGACGAAATCATGGACATAATTTTGTTGACTCTTTCCTTTTTTTGCCTAAGATAACAGTGGATACCTACCCCGCTCTTTCAACTCTCACGCCGCATCCAAGCAGCAGTACTCTCCAGTCGATCATACGGAGGAGAAGCGATGAAACACCTCTCAGTCATTTCTTTGTCGATAGTCCTTCTCGGTTTCATGTCAGTCCAGAGCAGTCAATCACAGACCATACAGGTGAGTGCTGAAACCGAAGAGTGCCTCACCTGTCATTCGGATATCCACCCCGGCATCGTTGCATCCTGGCAGAAGAGCCGACACAGCAAGATATCACCAGATCACGCTCTGAAGAAGGCGGAGATCGAGCAGCGCATATCATCAACTGACATTGACTCGAGCCTGCGCTTTGTTGCCGTCGGCTGTTATGAGTGCCACTCTCTCAACACGGACAAGCACAAGGATGCATTCGAACATAACGGCTACACCATCAACGTCATCGTCAGCCCGAACGACTGCGCAACATGCCACGCTCTAGAGGCCAGTCAGTACTCCAAGAATCTCATGGCCCACGCACATACAAATCTCGTAGAGAACGGACTCTATCAGACGTTGATTGCATCGGTCAACAATCCCCACAGCTATGCGAATAGTAATCTCGCCATTGGCGGCACCGACACGTTGACCGACTATGAATCCTGCCTCTACTGCCATGGCACGAGAGTAGAGGTGAAGGGATCCGTAACCAAGGAGACCGATCTAGGCGAATACACGTTCCCGGTCCTGGAGGGGTGGCCCAACCAGGGTGTGGGCCGCATCAACCCGGACGGCAGCAAGGGAGCATGTACCTCCTGCCACCCCCGGCACGATTTCTCCATCGAAACAGCACGAAAGCCCTACACCTGCTCCGAGTGTCACAAAGGACCGGACGTACCAGCCTTCCCGGTCTACGAAGTAAGCAAACACGGGAACATATTCAAATCACAATCCAGCGAGTTTGAGTTCAACGCTGTTCCCTGGATCGTTGGGAAGGATTTCACCGCTCCCACCTGTGCCACCTGCCATGTCAGTCCGGTCGTGGCTCCGGACAACTCCCTTGTTCTGGAGCGGACGCATCAGTTCAATGACAGGCTCGCCTGGCGTCTCTTTGGTGTTCCCTATGCATATCCGCACCCGGTAGAAGCAGACCTCAGAGGTGTGAAGAACTCGCAGGGATTGCCCCTTGCTGTTGAACTGAGCGGGGAGCCTGTTGCCCAGTTCGTCATCAGCAAAGAAGAGCAGCAAGCGCGAGATTCCCGGATGAGGAAGGTCTGTCTCAGCTGCCATAATTCAGAATGGGTGGATAACCACTTTGCCCGCCTGGACAACACCATCGAGAAGACCAACGAAATCACCTACGAAGCCACAAAGATCTTGATGGATATCTGGAACGGCGGATACGCGGAGGGATTGCCTCAAGGGAAGAACATCTTTGATGAAGAACCCGAGAGGATCTGGACGTCCCTCTGGCTCTTTCATACGAACTCTACCCGGTTTGCATCCGCGATGGCCGGCGGCGGCGACTACGGGGTGTTTGCCAACGGTCGTTACCAGACGACAGGGCAGCTCTACAAGCTGGTGGACTACCTACGGGTGCGTGGAGAAGCCCCTGGAGATGAGACAGAAGAAACCATTGAATGAAGCCCAACGGGAACGTGGTATCATCCACTGACCCGGCTCGCCCCAGGTTTTCTACTGTGTCAGGTACCGCGTCGCGGACGTAGGCGTGTGGGCCGCCATCCTGAGGAGAACATCCAGGGGGACGACTTCAAACTCCGGTCCCAGACCATCCAGAATCCCCTTGACACGCTGAATGTCGCTGCTCTCCCGGACGTGCATCACCAGGTAGTAGGGGCGCAGATCATTTAATGTCGCCAGCTCCTTGAGGTCGCCGATGGCGTCAGCGTCCGGGCGGTCGGGCGACAGATAGTAATCATACGAAAGAAACGGTCTCCCATCCCGCATGTCAAACGTGTATGCCGGACCGTAGCCGTTGATGAATCCCAGCACATCCGGCATCCCTTCGTAGTACGCATCCACAACCTCCTTGGGCAGATCAATGTTCCCCATGTAGCGGTTCCCCTCGGAGTAGTCCATGATCTCAAAGACTCTCAAATCCAGCCGCCTCCTGAGACTATCCGCAATGCTGATCATCTTGGGGAGCGCCTCCCGTGGGGTTGGCTTGGGGTACATGTAGGTCGGCCCTCCCAGTGAGCCTATGAAGTAGTCGTTGGGGGTGGAGATCTTGTAGAAGTATTCGAGCATCACCGGGGCCGTCTCCAGCCAGATCATCGTGACCTCCCAGGCGTACGGTACCTGGCCTCGGCCCGGCTTGTGGTAGGCGCCGATCCCCAGCCCGTCGGTCTGTATGCAGGTGATGTAGACCTTCGGCTCCGGTACCAGCACTGAATCAGGATCGACATTGTGGTTGTTCCTGAACACAAACCCCTCCTCCAGGGGGACGTGCGTCATGAAGCTCATGTTCGGGTAGGTATTGAGTCCCTCCTGCCTAATCTGATAGCTGGAGAGAAGTGAGATGTGCTGCGCTTCGGTGTCCTTGACGTAGGAATGCCAGCCCAGCACCAGGGAGAGAGGGTTCATCTCCGAGAGAATGCGATTGGTCATGGCAAACTCCAGCGTATCCTCCGGGTCTGCCGAGAGATCCGTGAAGAAGGAGTTTCTGTACATACCGTAATCGGCAATGCCGGGCATCATCTGGTCTCCTCCCACACCTCCCATGTAGGTGAGAAATCCCTGATCGCACCGGTGCCAGTACCTGTCATAGGCCCACTGGTAGATCTCCAGGTCGCTCATACCGGTGAACTTCCCACGAAAATCCTCGATCATCTTCAGACCGGCCCCTTCGGCCAGGGGGATCTGCTCCTCTGAGACAACTACC
>Ga0209536_100000428_pt1 | contig 68038 bp, 62 predicted proteins | sample DeeMarSeWOR28_12_FD_187461 | JGI IMG/M metagenome (GOLD analysis project Ga0209536, IMG submission 187461) | Marine sediment microbial communities from White Oak River estuary, North Carolina - WOR-2-8_12 (SPAdes) (version 2) | ecosystem: Environmental > Aquatic > Marine > Intertidal zone >...
TGGATTTATGTTCATATTGAAGGAGAGCCCTATGAACGTGGATTTCAACATGGTTATCTTCTTGCTGATGAAATTATTGATATGATTGAAAGATGGAATGAAGTGTTTCCACAAAAGTTGTCTTGGAAGATACAAAGAATGGATGCTTTTAGGCTTTTTTGGCATAGATATCCAAAGGAATATAAAGAAGAAATCAAAGGGATTGCTGACGGAGTAACTTATAGAGGTGGCAATATCTATGGTTCGAAAATTGATTATAAAGATATCTTGGCGCTTAATGAGATGTATGAATTATTATCCAGGTTCAGAACATATTCAGTTTCCCCTTTAAAATTAAGAAATAAATGGTGGAGAACACGAATATCAATTATATCGAACTTTTTAAAATCTTCACCAGAGGAATCACATATGGGAAAATGTAGTGCATTTTTAGCAACCGGTGACTTTACAAAAGATGGAGGAATTATCGCAGCACATTCTACTTGGGGTAATAGGGTTAGCGACAAATATTGGTGGCAAAACTATATCGCAGGAAGATGGAATGTATTACTTGATATTCAACCTGTAAAAGGTAATAGAATCTTAATGAGCACATCACCTGGTCTTATTTGGAGTGATGAAGATTTCTATCAGAATGATGCTGGGATGATAATAATGGAAACTACACTGCATCCTCCAGGACCTTGGAGTAGATTAGGCGATCCTATTGTTGTGAGGGCTCGTAAAGCCATTCAATATTCTGATAATATCGATGAAATTGTTAGCTTTTTTTTGAAAAGAAATAATGGTCTTATGGCTAATGACTGGTTAATTGGTGATATAAAAACTGGAGAGATTGCATCATTGGAACTAGCATTACGTCATCATTCATTAACTAGAACAAAAAATGGTGTTATTTGGTCCTGTAACAATGCCAAAGATAATAAAGTAAGATGGGAACTAAATTCATTTACTGGCATAAGTTTTTTGGGAAGAATTTGGAATAGAAATTTTATTCCTTCACCAAGAGACCTAAAATTTGAGGAGCTTTTTGAGGAATACAAAGGTAGAATCGATGCAGATATTGCAAAGCTCATTATGTCTACTAAGCCTATATGTAGTGTTTCAACCGATTGTAAAATTACTAGTTCCAGTTTAGTAAACAATTTTGGGATGTGGGCATATATGGGCAACCCCGATGGAACTAATTTCATTGCTGAAGAAAACCCTTACAACAAGCCAAAAAAAAGTTATACAGACATGCCTGCATGTGGATGGGTACAAATATTTCCACTTTCAAAATCAAGCATATTTAGAACATATCAACAAAATGATAATAGAGGCAAATCTGGCTTAGTTTTATGGGAATTTGAACCTACAAAAGGCGAATTTGGTAATGAAATCTATTGCTCTCCAATAATAAATGAAAATGTTCTTTATGCATTATCATGGGCAGGAAAAGTATCTGCAATAGATACCAATAATCAGGAACTTATATGGGAGCAAGATATCGGGATTGGTAGCTCTTCTCCTTTAATAAAAGGGAATACAATTTATATTGGTTCTAACAATGGTTTGTATGCATTGGATATTGAAAAAGGAGAAATTATTTGGGAGAATAATGTTGTAAGCATTTCAACTAGACCTGTATTAAATAATAATATTTTATATTGCGGTTCTACAAATGGAAATATTTATGCCTTTAATTGTGAAACAGGAAAAATAAATTGGGCTTTTCACACAGATAATGAAATAATTAGTTCTCCAATTTTGAAAGACGATACGATATACTTTGGCTCAAGTGATGGATTTTTATATGCAATTGATGCTGGAGAAAAAGAGCTGAAATGGAAATTTGAAACAGGTGGCCCTATTGTTTCATCTCCAGTTATTAACAATGATAAAATTTATTTTGGTTCCTGGGATAGTAATTTATATTCATTAAATCTTGAAAATGGTAGATTAAATTGGAGGTTTACAACAGGATGGGGAATTGATTCATCCCCATTATACTACAATAACATAATATATGTTGGATCTGAAGATAATAACATTTACGCAATTGATGCAGATAATGGAAAGTTAAAATGGATATTTGCTACATATGGGGGTATAAGGTCATCACCTACTGTTTATGGTAACTACATATTTTTCGGGTCAAGTGATGGAAAAATATATGCACTTGAAACAAAAAATGGGGATTTATTATGGAGCTCTGCTCCAGATTATTATATCAAGAGTATTTACAATTATAAGACTACCCCGATTGTTGCTTCCTTATTTATCGAGGAAGGTAAAGTGTATGTTGGTTCAACCAATGGAAAAATATACTGTTATGATTCAAAAACATATGAAAATCTTCAAACAGCCGACATAGAAATAGAAGTTTCTATTAATACCTGGCTTTTCTTATTTATTCCATTATTATTAGTCATTATAGCTACTGGACTTTATCTTTTCATAGCTAGGAGGAAAAATCATTGAGTACATTAATTCTAGCTTTCATTGTGTATCTAATAGTTCTTGTTTTAATTGGTATTTGGTCTTCTAGGTTTAATAAAAACCTTGATGATTTTTTAATTGCTGGAAGAAAACTTGGTACATGGCCTGTAGCAATTAGTGCTGAAGCATCGGATATGAGCGGATGGTTGGTTCTAGCATTACCAGGAAGAGCTTTTATGTTTGGAATAAGTGCAATATGGACTGCGGTATCATGTGCACTTGGAACTCTTTTTAACTGGAGTGTTATAGCAAAAAGACTTCGTAGATTTACAGGGAAATTACGAGCACTCACGATTCCTGATTTCCTTGAGGATAGATATAAGGATGATACCCATACAATCCGTGCTGTTTCCACAATAATTATTGCTGTTTTCATGGTAGCATATGTATCAGCTCAGCTTGTTGCTAGTGGAAAAATTCTAAGTGAAACTTTTGGATGGGGGTATCATACTGCATTACTACTTGGATTTGCTATCATTACATTTTACACGCTCATTGGTGGGTTTTTTGCTGTTGCCTGGACTGATGTTTTTCAAGGTATTTTGATAGTTATTATAATTGTCATCCTCCCAATAATTGGTATAATCAAACTAGGTGGATTAGGTTCAGTTTTATCAGCTATTGGAAATATTGACTATAACACAATATCACCAACATACGGATATGGTGGAATTCTGTTCATTTTATTTGCATTTGCCAGCATGGCTTGGTTTTTTGGCTATCCAGGTCAACCTCACGTGCTTACCAGATATATGGCAATTAAAAGTGAGAAAAAGATATGGGATAGCAGCCTGATTGGGATGATATGGGTAATTATTAGCCTATGGGGTGCTGTGTTTATTGGTATCGTTGGTCTTGCTATGTTCAAGGGTCTGCCAGATCCTGAAAAGGTAATGCCAATGCTTGCAACAAGTCTTCTTCCGGAGTGGACTGCCGGAATTGTGATTGCTGCAATTGTCGCTGCTATCATGTCTACAGCTGATTCACAGCTATTGGTTGCCACTTCATCGGTTGTTGAGGATGTATATCATAAATTGATAAATAGAAAAGCAAATCAAAAAAAGTTGCTAAATCTTAGTAGATTATTTGTTTTATTACTTTCGATTATTGCATTTATATTTGCAATCCCTGGAGAAAGCAGTGCGATTTATTTTTTGGTTGCATTTGCGTGGGGCGGTCTTGCTGCATCTTTTGGTCCATTGATTATACTATCTTTATGGTGGAAACGCACTACAAAATGGGGAGCCATAGCTGGTATGATCTCAGGTATGGTTACTGTTTTCATATGGGATAAAAGTGGCATTGTTTCTTCTTTTCCAAATGAATTAATAGTTCCAGGTATGCTTCCAGCATTCTTTATTTCATTGTTAAGTATTGTTATTGTTAGTATAAATACTAATCCACCTGATACAAAAATATTATTTTCTTAAAATTAAAAGTGAATTTTAAAAATTAATATAATTTATGTATATCACTTTCACTTTGAATTTTTGATTGATTCCAATATCTCTTTACCAAAATCAGTAAGTCGATACAATTTAAGATCTGTATTATTATCCTTTTTTATCAATTCAACAATATTAAGACTAATAAGTGACTCATCATGTTTATATCTTAAGTTCATCCCACGTAAGGCTCCAATTACATTTGAAGGAGAAGTTTCAATGTTATAAGCAATATCAGAAACATAGCTTCCGCTAGGACTTATGTCAAATAGATAATCAACTATTTTCTTTCTAACTTTACTTCCCCTTAAAGAACGTACAACAATAGGTCTTATCAAATGAGGCGAAATAATATTTCTTTTTCTTTTCTGCATTCCATCACTTTCTTTTAATTAAGTTAGTTTTTGCCTATTTAATAATCTATTTTTCGGGTAGGTAATTAAAAATATATACGCCTGCATTCTTATATGCAGTTCTCAGAACTTATTTAATATATCTAAATATATACATATATTTAGACAATTTTCAATAATTTGTTAATTATTCAAAATCTATAGTTTAATGATTACTCAAAATCTGAAAAAAAATCTGGGAATGCAATATTTTATTCTTATCCGAAATCTTAAAGAACTGAAAGACCTATTACTTACTTCGGATGCAAGCCTTGACCTATATTACATACTGGAGGGAATAACAAAAGATGGGGCTTTTTAAAAAGGAAAAAAACAGTAAAAACAAGGAAAATTCAAATTCATTTAGTAACGATGACAGAGATGAAAATATAGTTTTTAATGATGGGGAAATTCAAAATTTTAATAATAATTTTCAAGAATTTAAAGAACAAATTATTTCGCAAGAAGATGAAATTATTAAGCTAAAAACAGAACTAGAATCCAAACAACAAGAAATTAAAACAAGAGGAAACATAATTGAAGATATTAGTAAGCAATTAACTAAAAATAATCATCAACTATTGGAAAAAGCTGATTATGCAGATCAATTAGAATCAGAAATTGAGCAGAAAAAACAAGAATTATTAGCAAGTATCTTACATTTGAGGCATTTAGAAGATGACTTACTGGAGATGCAAAATATTGTTTTTGAACAAAAAGAAGAAATTAGTTCATTAAAAATGATATTAGATGAAAAAAATATTGAAATAGATAGAATAAGTTCTGATATTGACGCTAGAAATAATATTATTAATGAAATGAAAAAACAACTAACAAATAAACAAGTTTTATTTGCAGAGAAATTTGAAAATAAAGACGAACTAAGAAAGGAAATTGAACATAATAAAAATGTTTTAATGGAGAAAGACAAAAAAATTAATCAACTTCAAATAAAACTTGGAATAAATCAACATGAGCTAGATGAAAAAATAAAAAGTATCGATTTTCAGAAACATGAGCTTGAAAGTAAAGACATGTTACTGCATAATATGTTTAAAGCTTTACAACAAGAACAAGATAATCTTATTTCAAAACATGAAGAAATGGAAAATTTGATAGAAGAACTTGAATTCAGTGAACTAGAGATCAGAAATCAATCAGATATTATTGATCAATTTAAGGTTGATAAAGAAAATCAAAAAAATGAATTGCTATCATTGCAAGGTGAGCTGGAAAAAACTCAAACTGTCTTAACTGAAAACGAGTCTTTATTAAAAACTAAGATGCAGGAAATTAATACCTTACAGATTGAACTAGCAAAAAATAAAAACGAAATACAGTCATTAAACACAGATTTACTATCACAAAGTCAGTTAATTGAAAAACTAAATAAGGAATCTTCAGACAATAAATCTCTACTTGATTGTCTAAGATTAGAAACAGATAAAAAACAAAATGAATTTAGTAATTCTGAGAAAATAAGTGATATCTCCGATCAATCCTTACATGAAAATCTTAAGTTGAATAATGAAGTGGTCGATACGGTAAATACTGAAGGTGATAATTTAAAAACTAAAAAAATTGAACCATCAGATATTGACCAGGATCAATAAATTTTTTTAAAAATCAACAATCGATCTAGTAGAAAAAGGTGCTTCTAAAATAATTGTTCTTGTAATACCTGTTGATGGAAATAAAGTAACGATCAATTGTTCATTTTTTGCAATTGCCATATCATCAGGTAATTTAATAACAATATATGCATGGTCGGAATAATCATTTAGAATATTACCATTTATTAAAGATTCATCCAAATCAATAACTGATATAAAACCAAAATTGTTTCCATCTAAACTTTCCCAAATCGGATGACTAAATATTGAAAAAGTCCCAAGATTTTTTACATCTCCAAGATATCTTAGAAATCTTATAGTATCGCCGTTATTTAATTGAATTGTAAGCTGGGATACATCTATATTTTGGGTGATCAATGGAGATATGTATAGTATAACTTTATCTATTTTTCTTTCTTGATTTATTTCGTTATATTTTCCTTTTTGTTCCAGTATTTGAATATATGTTGATGTTTTATCTATAATTTCATCTACCATCTGCATGTAATCTTCTTTGATATCTGTTTGAGAAGACTCATTTGTTATAACTGAGGCTACTATCAAGCCACTCAATAATAAAGAGATTAACAGTATAATTGTTGTAATTCCCATAACTATTGATTTACCCATTTTATCACTGATTGTTACAAGTTAATTTTAAGATGAGTAAATATATAAAACTTATTATACAAATGTTATCCATATGTAGTAATGGTTTTTTTATAATGAAGTTATAAAATTTGTTAAATTGCCAATTTGTAAATTTTGCTAATCAGCCTTTTTATCCATTTGACAAACCAACGGATAAGCTTTATATAATGTTACTTGACAACACTATACATGAATAATATTGACATGCTGTAAAGTGGCATGGAAAGAAATGTATAGAAAGGTGGTGAATAAATATGGAAAAAAAGTATATGGAAAGGTTGATAGGTAAATACTGTAAGATTGTTACCAAAGAACCTGGAGAAGAAAGAGCAAGTGTAGTAACAGGTATCCTTGAAGATGTCGATTATAAGGATGGTTTTATTTTAGTTGATTCTGAACAAGGATTAGGATGTTTAAGAATAAACACAATTATTGCAATAAAACCCAGACGAAAACACTATACAGAAGAAGAAAAACATAAGAAAAAATTATTAAAGCTAGATGAAGAAGCTATGGTTGGTATTGGTACTTTAATTATTTTCATCGCAATGGTTTTAATTGCAGCTGTTGCAGCAAGTGTATTGATTACCACATCAGAAACCTTACAGTCAAGAGCAAAAGCAGTTGGAACTCAAACTATCCGTGAAGTATCAGCAGGGGTTGCTATAGAAGAAGTTACTGGTTATACAGATGCTGCTCAAACCAAGATTGAATATCTTGCACTAACAGTTAGACCAAGAGCAGGCTCAAAAGATATCGGTTTAGGTTTATGCACATTATCTGTATTATATGATAATTTAACAATATTAACACTTAATGAATCAGCAGTAGAAGATGTAAATACAGACAATAAAACTGTATTTTATACACCAGTAGACCCTGGATCACCTGAAACTATTGTAAATGCAACGTCAAATATAAATTTCGGTGTGATAGCAATCCATGATCCTGACTCATCGATAACAAATACATTTGGTATGAATAGTGGAGATAGATGTGTAATTATAATAAATCTGTCTGCAATTATTGAGGGTGGCGGATTACCAGCTCGAGAAGGAGTATCTGGCACATTAGTACCAGAGATAGGTATAAAATCACAATATGATTTTTCAGCACCAGCAGTATTTTCAAGAAGAATCGTGAAATTAGACTAATCAAAAAAAGAGGGAAAATCCCTCATCTCATTTATTATTTTCATTTATTTTTTCATTTGTATTTTTATTAGTATTCTCATTTGTATCTTCTTTTATATTTTCATTTTTGTTATCGGTGGTATTTTCACTTGTATTTTCATCTTTTTTTTCATTTGTATCTTCTTTTATATTTTCCTTTGGTTTTTCATTTTTATTTTCTTTTATATTTTCACTTGTATCTTCTTTTATAGTCTCATCTGTAATTTCATCTGTAATCTCATCCTTATTTTCTTTTATATTTTCATTTTCCTTATTTATCTTTTTTATAATTGCTATTTCTGCTTTTTCACCATTAAAAGTTGTGGGTCTATAACTTATTTCAACATCGATTTTACTATTATTTTTTGTTAAAAAAATTGTCTCATAGGTTGAAATGTTTTCACCTTTTATTCTACTAAAGTAATAAGTTTCGACTGTTTGAAAACCTTCAGGTGCAATAAAATTAAAAATGCTTTTTTCAATAATTTCCTCATCTCTATATCCAAGTAATTTAACAAAAGGATCATTGATCTGTTTTAAAATACCACGCTTAAGAACAACGGCTGAATCAGAAATCTTATCAAGAAAATCAGAATTATCTACCACATCTTTCGTTGTTATAATCTTGGGAGATATAGGAGGAGATAATTCAGTTGAATCAAATTTTATATTCTTGTTTAGTAATTCCTCTTTTTGTTTTAATTCTTCTTCTCTTTTATATAACTCATTTTCTAAGAGTTCCAATTTTTCTCTCCATTTGCTAAATTCATTAATTTTCTCATTGATGCTTCTTTTTTCATCAAGAAGATGATTTTCACGTTCTTCAAGCATTTTTCTTTTATCTTCTAGCTCATCTATCATTTTTTGATTTTCTAAACCTTTTTTCTTTTTACTAATCAAATCATAAAAAGAATGTTCAGATTTGCCTGAAGAGGGCTCTAATTTTTTTTCAGGTTCTTCAATTTTATTATTTTCAGCTAATTTTACTTCAAGGTCTTCCAATTCTCTTTCTAATTGCTTATTTTTATTTTCCAACTCGAGGTTTCTCTCAATCAAATCCTTAATCAAATCACTATTCTCAATATTTTTATCAGTTTTTTCCATCTCGATTTTTGGATGTTTAGTAGGTTGTTTTTTCTCAGTATCATCCAATGGAACCAATTTACCTACAAAACCTATATCTTTTACTATTCCTTTGGTATCTTTTACAGGAAAAATACTCCATATAATCATTAATTGTTCATTATTTTTACATAGCAAAGGAAGTTTGAAATCATCTTTCAATTTATTTTTTCTAATTTGTTTAACATTGTTTTTCCATTTTTTAAGAAATTTATTTGGAATTAAAATATCAAAAAATTCTTTATTTAAAATTTCTTTTTTGTTAAAACCTAAAATTTTTTCGCATTCTTTATTAAATTTAATGATTTTGTCTTTTTGATCGATACTTAAAACCAAACTATGTTTTAAATCTGGTGAATTTTTACCTTCCTTGTTATTTTTTTCCTCTTTATTTTTTTGCATCTCTTCCTTTGGTAATAACACTTTTACGTTAAAAAGTTCCATTTATCACTCTTTCTCAATTCTTTAATTATTTTAAAACTTTTTGTTTTTAATATAACATTTATATCAAAACAATTCAAAATCAAAGAAAACCCTTAGAATTTTAAAAAAAATATATCTTTAATAATTTAGAATTAAAAGATAAAAACTATTTTATCAATAAATATAGAAAATGCTATTTTTGTTGATATAGAAAAATTTAAAGTGCAGCTAATTAAGCGATTTAAAAGATTATAAATAACATCAATAACATTCAAAATAATAAAAAAGAGCGCTCTAAAGAAGTAAAAACTATAAATACAGGTTTTTAGTTATTATATACGGGTTGGTCTGTACTCGAAAACTGCTAAAAAGGAGGGGTAAAGATAAAATTAAAGATGGGAAAAGGTGAAGACAAACCGGCAGATAAAGATGAAAATTCAGATTCTAAAAAAGATAATTCAGAGGGAAAAACTGAAATAGAAAAAAAGGAAGAGGAAGAGACCCCTAAAGAAAATAGTGAACCCGCTCCAAAAGTCGAAGAGGAGAATAAAGAAACTGAAGATAATAAAAAGAACACAGATGAACTAAGAAAAGTAATAAAAGTTGGAGAAAATCAGGTAAGCAATGTAGAAAAAAGTCAGGAAACTAAAGATGAAAAAGTTGATCTTGATTCAGGTTCAAGAGAGTCTTTAGAGCAAAAACGTGCAATTTTACAAAGTATTAAAGATTTTGATTTTCAAATAAAAAAGAATTCTGAGGAAATAGGCGGCATAAATCAAAAGTTAGAATTATTATCTAAAGATCTTGATGATCTTGTTAGTTTATATGAGATTGTTTCAGAACAAATGAATCCATTTGTTGGACTTTCAAAAGTTACCAAAAAAAGGATTGATGCATTAGAAAACTTTACAAAGGAAATCGAATATTTAAAAGAGAGAACATCAGAATTGGAATCTTTTGCAGAGAAATCTGGTGCAAGATTAAAGAGCCTTGGGGAGGGAGAACAATTTAAACCAAAGACAATAGATACTAATGCTCTTTTAGGAGGAGAAATATCTGATAAAGATAACGAGGAAAATCAGAAGTCTTTAGAGACATCTAATAAATCAGAAGATAACTTAGAAACCTCAGTAGAAGATCAGGAAAATAATGAAGATATTAAAAAGCCAACAAACCCTGAAAAAGTTACAGAAGAGACCACAAATATCAATATTCCGGAAGAAAATCATCAACCTATACAGGATAATATAATTTATGATAATATTTGGGATAATATCACAAGTGATGATTTGGATATAATTATAGAAAAAACATTAGGTGGGTTATCTACAGAGGAAAAAATTGATATTATAATTGATGAATTTATAGAAAGTTTAAAAGGTTAGTATGTAAATTAGGTGTGGGAAATGAACAACCAAATGGGAGATAGCAACAAAAAATCCTCTTCAGATTTTGATATAAAAAAAGAACTATCTACCCTTGTTTCTCAAAAGGTAATACCATCCAAAGTTGCAGAAAAAATCAATGAAAAACTAAAAGAAAAAAATGTTAAAATTACCAAAGAACAACTTCATACTCTTGTATATAAAATCAGAGATGTTTTTAAAAACTATTCAAAAACTGATAATACATTAAACCATTCAAAAATGCAAATACCCTCTGAAAATATGCAAAAGCTGGTCGAAACAATAGAAGGATTAGATAAAAGAATCTCAATTATTGAAAAAGAAAAAATTTCAGACCATAAATTTGTAACAACAAACGACATAACATTTCCTTTCCAAGAATTGAATCTTAATCCATTACAAGAGATACCAAGTGATCCTGAAAGTATTATTGTATTAATGAAATGGCTTCAATATCTTTTGGATAAATGTGGACGGGACAATTTATCAAATATACTTGATTATTATGTTGACATTGGTTGGATATCCCAAGATGCAAAAATAAGTTTGATAGACTATTCGCATGGAATCACTGAGGAAAAAAGAAGTGAAGGGGCAACAAAAAAAGAAATTTCTGACTTACCGTCTAAAGATCATATACAATCCTTGATTTATATTCATAAACTTAAAGGAAGACAATTTGACAAACATTTTCTAGAAAGAATTGATGGCGAGTTAGCTAGAATAACAAAAAAGCTTGATAATTACCAATTCAAATAAAAATATTTATTTACTTGTTATGTGTTATTAATTTTATTATAATTATTAAAAATAGGGGACTCTAAACTAATCATTCACTAGCTGGAGGGGATATACAAAATGGGATTCTCGTTAGTAGCTGCGACTGCTATTATTGGTGTTGGATTAGTAATGGCTATAGAAATAATAGTAGGAATAACTCTTCCGACTATGACTGATGTTCATGAGTCTTTAAAAGATATGAAAAACAGAGCTATTGATCAGATTCAAACTCAAATAAGTATAACAGATGTAACATCAACTTCTAATGGATCTAATTATGACATTAATATCACAATAGATAATATTGGAAGTGTCACTTTAGAAACAGATTATTTTAATGTTTTAATAAATGGAACACAAAATGCATTCAGTTGTTCAAAACCAAATATTTACCCAGAAAATGAAGTTTATTTTAATGTATATAACTTTCAGGAGACAGGATCAATGAGATTAAAAGTTGTGACTAATAATGGAATTTCAGAGTATTATGACTTTACAATACCATGATTAAATAATGTAAAAAGTGAAGAAAATATGGGATTTAGCCTAACAGGAACGCATGTAATATTCTTCATTGCATCAGTAATTATTGCCAGTGCTGTATCTGGTGTAATAATTGCTGTAATTACTGATGTTACTAACAGTCTTTCAGAAAGAGGTGAAAGGGTCCAAGAACAATTAGATACAGAGTTTAAGATTATTAATGATCCTGAGAATATACCTACATCAGGGAGTTATTATCTATTTTATCTAAAAAATATTGGTGGAAGCGAGTTATCAACCTCAAACGTAACTTTTAACTTGTTTATTAATGGAGATATTATAGCCACAGCTAATTATAATTTTTCAGAAAGCTCTGTTAAAAAAGATGAAGTTACAACAATATATATAAGTAACAGCGAAATTTCAACTGGAGATCAAACCTTAAGAGTGGTTGGACCTCAGGCAATTGAGGATAAGTTTAGTTTCACTATATAAAATAGGATGGGATAAAATAATATGGAAGGAAAATCCATTATATTGGAAAGAAAAGGGGAAAAAGATGGATTTGATCAAAGATTTGGAAAAGAAATTCCATTAGGCGCCTTAGTATTTATGGAAGGTAAAGAGGGAACTGGGAAAAGTATATTTTGTCAGAGATTTTGTTATAGTTTTTTAAAAAATGGTTCAACTTGTTCTTATATTTCAACACAGTTTACAATTAAGAGTTTTCTAAGACAAACTGCATCGGTTGGATATGATATTAGAAAATATTTGATGGCTGGAAAACTTTTATTTATATCAACTGAAGTTACTCTTGCTGAAACAAAACCTAAAAGTACTTTTCTAGAGGGATTACTTACAGCCAAACAACTTTTTGATCCAGATATAATTTTTATTGACTCATTATCAAGTCTATTAATTGAAAGTCTAAATGAAGCTAATTTGGTGGAGCTTACAGATTTTTTTAATCGATTAAAAGGTTCAGGTAAGATAATTATTGTAACAGGAAATCCCAATGAGTGGTCCCCAAAAATTCACAGTGCATTTCAGATGAATGCTGATATCCATTTTAAAATTACTCGTGAATCTATGCCTGGTGTTGGTGTTGTTCATAATATTTATCTTGAGAAATTTAACGGCGCTAGGCATAAATATGAAGCATTAACAACATTTTCAGTTAGACCTGGTTCTGGACTTACTATTGAAACAAGCGGAGTTGCATTCTAATGGTGTAAAAATATGACAGATATTGAAAAAACTGACGAGGAAAAATTGCTGAGGGATAATCCGCATTTAAAGAGATACATTGAGGAGGTTGAAAAAAAAATTGGAAAACCAACTTTTTATAGTAAAGTCCCTAGAGATGTTAAAGAGCAAGAGTATCCTAATATCATTTATACAACAAAAGGTGTGGTTTTTATACATATTTTTAAAACAAAGGATATGGAAAAACCTGAATATCATGCTATTACACCAGAACTTATTGGTTCTACAAAAGAAAAACGCGATAGAATTCTTGATTTAATATATGAAAAAGCTCATCTAAAAACTGACATAAAAACACAAGACGAATTAAGAAAAGCTATAAAAGAGGTAATGGAAAAAGTAATAATTTTAGATGAGAAATCAGGGGATAAATTAGATAAATCAAAAGGGGGTAAAGTAAGAGTTACATCTATTGAAAAAATGAATATTGAATACGATATAATCAAAGATATCGTTGGTGGTGGACCCCTTGAACCTTTTATGAGAGACCCCTATATTGAAGATATACATATTATAACTGGAGAAAATGTCCATTTGATCCATAAAGTCTTTGATATGGTCAAAACAAATATTCATATTGATAAATCCTGGGCAAATAGGTTTTCACAGGAATTTGCTGAGAAAATTGGAAGCCCTGTAAGTGAGGGGCAGCCTATTGCTGATGGAACTCTTCCTGACGGAAGCAGAGTTAATATTATTCATAGTAAGGACGTAAGTCTTAAAGGACCAAGTATGACTGTTCGAAAATTTAGTGAAACACCAATTAGCATTACACAACTTATTAATTGGGGAACACTTGATACTGGAATTGCGGCATATCTTTGGCTATGTTTGAATTATGGGCGGAGTATATTTGTATGTGGTGAAACAGCCTCTGGTAAAACAACAACATCAAATGCAATGTTTGTATTTATCCCACCTGAAAAGAAAATATATTCTGTTGAAAATACACCTGAAGTCCAGGTTCCTCATTCTGTATGGCAACAATTGCTTACTAGATCAACAGGACCTGCAGAGGGGCATATTGATGAAGGTGATCTTTTAAAAGCTGGGTTGAGATCAAGACCTGATTACATAATCCCTGGTGAAACTAGAGGTGTAGAAGGACGTGTTGTGTTTCAAGCTATGCAAACAGGTCATCCTGTTGTAACAACATTTCATGCAGGATCAGTTACAAAGGTAATTCAGCGTTTTACTGGTCATCCTATCAACATACCAAAAACATTTATGGATAATTTGGACGTCGTGTTGATTCAAATGGCTGTAGAACGTAAAGGCAAAAGACTTAGAAGGGTCCTTTCAATCGATGAAATCGAAGGTTATAATAAAGAAGTAGATGGCATCATGTCAAGAAAGGCATTTGAATGGAATGCCGTAGATGACACCCATATATTCAAAGCAAATAGAAACAGTTATATCCTGGAACATAGAATTGCTTCAATTGCAGGTTTTCAGGACCCAACACAAATCTATGATGAGTATGACCGGCGTAAACATATCCTCGAGAGGATGGTAGAGGAAAAAATATTTGATTATTATGAAGTAGTTCAGTTCATATGGACCTATTATCGAGGCGGGGAGAAAGCATTACCTATCTCTGTATGATATTATTAAAACAAAAATAAGGGGATCTAAGGGGCGCGTAATAATTCACAAGTTAAAACCAAAAAAAACAATGATTGTTTAAATAAGGAATTAAAATGGCTGAGATGAATAAGGAAGAAATTGAGGAGTTACTAAAAAAAAATCCTCATCTGGATAAATATATAAAAAGTTTAACAAAGAAAATGGTAGAACCAAAGTTTTATTCTATTCTACCATATGAAGCAAAAGATGAGAAATATCCAAACTTGATCTATCCAGGCCAGGGGGGTATTTTTATACATGTTTATAGAACTAGAGACATGGATGAGAAGGAATACCATACAATTGAACGTGTTTTAGATCAAAACGAAAAGAAAAAACATGATGACCTGCAAAAATTGATAATCAAAAACGCACCAAAGAAACAAAGTGTGATGACTGATGATCAATTAAGAGATGTCCTTCATGAACTTATTGAAGAATTAATTGTTATTGATGAAAAGGCAATAGAAGCAGAAAAAGAAAAGAAAAAGGGTGCAGTTAAATCAGGGAAATTTGATAAGATTAGAGCTACTTCACTTCAAAAAGATAATATTGAATATTATATCATTAAAAATATAGTTGGTGGTGGGCCTCTTGAATGTTTTATGCGAGATCCATATCTGGAGGATATCCATATCGTAACAGGTGAAAAGATCCATCTTATACATAAGGTCTTTGGGATGATTAAAACAAATGTTGAAATCAGCAAAGATGATGGACAACTCTTTGCAAGAAAGTTAAGTGAAAAAATGGGTACCCCTGTCAGTGAGGGACAGCCAATAGTTGATGGAGTTTTACCTGACGGAAGCAGAGGTAATATCATCTATAGCAAAGCAATAAGTATCAAAGGACCTAGTATGACAATTAGGAGGTTTACTGAAACTCCAATCAGTATAACACAGCTAATAAAATGGGGAACTCTCAGTTCAGGTATCGCTGCATATCTATGGATATGTCTGCAATATGGGCGCAGTTTTTTCATATGCGGTGGAACAGCATGTGGTAAGACTACAACAATGAATGCAATTATTCCATTTATCCCACCTGAAAAAAAGATATACACAGCTGAGGCCACCCCTGAGATGCAAGTGCCTCATACTGTTTGGCAACAACTACTTACAAAAACATCAGGTCCTGAAGAGGGGCAAGTTGATCTTTTTGATCTTCTAAGGGCAGCATTAAGATCAAGACCTGATTATATCATACCTGGAGAGGTTAGAGGAGCAGAAGGAAGCATTGTATTTCAGGCTATGCAAACAGGTCATCCATGTATGAGTACGTTTCATGCAGGAACAGTTACAAAAGTTATACAGCGTTTTACAGGTGATCCCATAAATGTTCCTAAAACGTTTATGGACAATCTTGATTTTGTAGTAATTCAGCTTGCAATAGATAGAGAAGGAAAATTGATGAGAAGAGTTACTTCAATAGATGAAATAGAAGGTTATAACAGGGCTGTTGACGGTATAATGTCAAGAAATGCATTCGAATGGGATCCAGTCGAAGATTCACACCGCTTTAAGGCAAATAGAAACAGCTTTATTTTAGAACAAAAAATAGCAAAAAATGCAGGATATGCTGATACAGCTGAGATTTATTTGGAATATGATAAGAGAAAACATATTCTAGATAGAATGGTTGAAGAAGATATCATGGACTACTATGAGGTTGTAAATTTTATCTGGGGATATTATAAAGAGGGTGAAAAAGGGATACCGATACCCCTTTAGGCAGATGAATATGGCAGAGGATAAAAAGAAATCCAAGAAAGATAAGAAAAAACAAGAAAATGAAAAGAAAAAAGATTTCATAGTTCAACTTAGAATTGCATATAGAGCTCTAGAAGACCCCAAGAAATTTTATACCACAATCTTATTTCCTTTGATTTTTATGGGTATTATTGTTTTTTTAATGCCCATTATTTTTAATATAATTCTTCCAATTTCATTAAATCTTAACCCTATCACTTTTATAATCGGTGGAATTGTTCCTATTTTCATCGGTGTTTTATACCCTTATATTGCATGGAGAAACAAAGAAAACGACATCAATGGTAAAATGCATTTTTTCATTACGCATCTCAGAGTATTGGCTATCTCTGATCTATCGCTTAGAGATATCATCAATATCCTTGGTGGTAAAAAGGTGTATGGTGCGTTAGGTGAGGAACTTAAAAAAATAAGTATACTTTCTACTCAATGGCGTATGCCTTTATCAAAGACTTTTCGTTTTATATCAGAAAGAACACCTAGTAAAATATTGAAAGATTTTTTAGATCGTTTTTCACAGAGCCTTGACAGTGGTGTAGAACACAGAGAGTTCATCGAAACTGAGCAAAGTGCTGTAATAGAAGAATATAAAACGATGTATGAATCAAGCAATGAAAATGTCATTATTTTAAATGAAGTCTATGTTAGTATGCTGATTGCGATAATCTTTGTGATGTCCCTTGGAATAGTACTGCCGATAATCATGGGTACTGAAAATATGAACATGTTCATTTTTTTATCATCTTTTATGTTAATTGTTAGTGAAGGTATGCTAATGTATCTTCTAAAAGCAATGATTCCACCAGATGAGATATGGCATTTGACAGGTGAAAAGGGAGAACTTGAGGAAAAAATAACACGATTTTTTAGATTATCAATTATAATGGTTTTCTTAATAGGAGCACCCTTATTTTTCTTAAAGTTTAGTTTAAACATTCCAATTTTTGAAATACTATCATTTGAAATTTTGGTTGCAATTTCCTTAACTCCCCTATTAATTATTGGTATAATGGTTTTTGTAGAAGAACAGGCCATCACAAGAAAGGAACGTAACTTTCTTAGTTTCCTTCCAGCATTAGGATCAATATCAACAATGAGAGGAGGAAGGATAAATGATTCTGTTTATTATCTTAGTGAAAAGGATTATGGTGTGCTTACAAGACATATAAGTAATCTTTATAGAAGACTTAGAACAAGGATTGATGATGATGCTGCCTGGGAATGGTTCGGTGTGGATACAGGCAGTAACTATATCCAAAGGGCAGGGGAGATGTTCCGTGAGGCAACATATGCGGCAGCCAATCCGCGAAAAGTTTCACGGATGATATCAGAAAATATTAGAAAAATAAGGGACCTACGCCTAAAAAAATTAACAATTGTCAACACATCAATTGCACTATTTGGGGGTATTACATTTGGTATAGCATTTGCAATATATGTTTCATTGATAATTGGCCGGCATTTAAATACCGTTATGATGGAAACAGGGAATCCTTTTGAAAATGTCGAAAGGATAAATATTCCTGCTCTTTTAAATTTTATTTCTCCAGAACTTTATAATCAGAATTTTATCATAATTTTTATTGTTCTTGTAATACATTGCTTTATGATGGCTCTTACTCTAAGGGTTTTGAGAGGAAGCCATAAATTTGTAACATTACTTTATTTTGTGCCTTTTGTCTGGATTGTGTCTATAACAAGCTTTATTGTTGAGATAGGATTTGGTGGTATGCTAGGCTCATAATATGAATAATGACACATACAAAAAGTATTATAAAATAATGGATAATAAACAGTTAGGAGAGATTTAATATCAAATAGGGAATAAGGTTGATTTTCATGAAAAAAATTGGTGTTTTAACAGGAGGGGGAGACTGCCCTGGTTTAAATGCTGTAATTCGAGCTGTGGTGAGAAAATCTATTAAAAATAATTGGGAAATCATTGGTATAAAAAACGGATGGAAGGGTCTAATAAATGGTGAGATAGAACTTCTAACAGGATATTCTGTATCAGGCATCCTTCCTAAGGGTGGAACGATCATTGGAACATCTAGAACAAATCCTTTTAAAAGAGAGGAGGACAAACAAAAGGCTATTGAAAACATAAAAAGGTTTGGAATCGATGCCATAGTTGCAATCGGTGGAGATGATACATTAGGAGTTGCAAAAAAATTCCATGAAATGGGCATACCAATAGTAGGTGTGCCAAAAACAATTGACAATGATTTATCAGGTACAGATTATACATTTGGTTTTGATACCGCTATTTCAATTGTAACAGAGGCAATAGATAGGTTACATACAACAGCTGAATCTCATCATAGGGTGATTGTTGTTGAGGTTATGGGCAGGCATGCCGGATGGATTGCTACAATTGCAGGTATTGCTGGAGGCGCTGATGAAATATTGATACCTGAAGCACCTTTTGATATTGATGAAGTATGCCAGAATCTAAAGGAGAGATATAACCGTGGGAAAACATTTAGTATAATAGCTATCGCAGAAGGAGCCCATCCCAGAGAAAAAAATCAATCAGCTGGGCAATCTGATGGAAACAATCCGTATGGTCAAAACATTGGAAACAATTTGATTACCCAAACTGAAGAAAAAGATGCATTTGGTAATGTAAGGCTTGGCGGCATTGGTAATTATTTAGCAAAGGAAATTGAGAAAAGAATGAATGTGGAAACAAGAGTAACTGTTTTAGGACATGTTCAGAGAGGAGGCAGCCCTACCGCCCATGATAGGGTTCTTGCCACAAGATTTGGAATAGCTGCTGTTGAACTAATAGAAAATGATAATTATGGAAAGATGGTGGCATTAAAAGGAAATAAAATTATTCCAATCGCTCTTGAAGAAGCAGTTTCTAAATCCAAAACCGTTGATATGGATTTATATGAGATTGCAAAAGTATTTTTTGGTTAATAAATATATATAGTAAATATCTAAGGTTGCAACTCTATAATTGTATGAATGTAAGTACTAGGTGTAGTAAAACTAATGACACCACTTATCCCAAATTGGGGTACTACATTTCCAAATACTTTGGTTCGAGTTGATATACCTGAGAAACATTGTGTTGAGTTAATCAGCAAAACCACCATATCCTCATCATTTATTATTGGAGAATCAAATGTACAGGAACCATCAATATCAGTTACAACCATCAGCCCATAGGTTGTTGAGGTAAGAAGACTTGAATTTAAGGTTCCAAATAGACCATTTGTTACACCATTATTAAAAACATTTGATGTATAATTTAATATTACTTCATAATTTGTATCTGACAATCTGATAAAAGTATTGGTAAGGTCTATCTGATCAGAACCAGCAGTTGTCCTAATAAAAATTGCTAGCTGAGAAAGTGTTGTTCCATTATAATAACCATTTACATGTGAAACTCTCAGGCCACTTGATACATCTCTTAAGGTCTGTTGGCCTGTTTCCAAAGCCTGTTGCTCAAGAGTATTCATAGTTTGAATTATAACTGATGCTGCAATTCCAGCTACCATAATCATTGCTATGAATATTATAAGTGTACCAATACCAATAGCACCTTTGTCATCAACTATCGGCATCCTTTGAGTTAAACATATTTTAACTCTTCTCACCTCCCATTAAACTGGGGTAAAAGGCATCCTAAAAAAGAGCCCATCCATTAATTAGTAATAATAAATGACATAAAAAACTATTGTTTAAAAAAAGAATATGAAAAAAAAAATTAAAAAAGGTGTGGTTAAAAACCACACAAACGGGTTTTATTATTTGTTCTTTATTGTAGATCCATTACATCATCTGTATATGAGGCTGGTGTTCTAAACGAAATTACACCAGGAGATCCTACTTCAGGGACAACTAAACCCCATATGTCGATTCTTTCGGTAAGACCGCCGAAAGCAGCTGTTGTATTTACACCCAGATATATTTTATCCCCTCTATTTATTACAACAACTGTATTACCAGTTATCGAGTTGTCAGCATCTTCTATTACTAGTACACCGAATTGAGAACCATCTCCAGATCCACCATAGTCAGGAAATACTGCAGCACTGAATATGTCATCTAATCCATCTGGTTCAAGGAAAAACGAACTTGTATAGTTTAGAATTACTTTTGTAGTGGAGTCCGAGAGTTCGATATAACTTTGATTAATGTCTATACCCTTAGATCCAGCTCTTGGTCTAACACCTATTGCAATTTTTGAGATATCAGAATCTGTTGATGTATCAGCATATCCAAGTATATCAAAGACCGACATACCAGTAGCAACCTCATCAGTTGTTTCACGACCAGTAGCTAAAGCTTGAGATTCAAGTGTAGAACTTGTTTGAATCAATACAGATGCAGCAATACCAGCAACTAAGACCATAGCGATAAACACAATCATCGCGCCAATACCAATACTTCCAACATCTTTTTCAAATATTTTTCTCATTTTCATCTCACCTCACTGAAGATCAAATACAGTTGCACTATACGATGCAGGTGTTCTAAATGATATTACACCAGGTGATCCGTGCTCAGGATAAATAAATCCGAAAACATCTGTTCTTTCAGGTATTTCAGCACCAAAGGCAGTACCAGCGTCAACAAACAACATTACTTTATCTCCAGCATTTATTACTGGTGCATATTGAGAACATGAATCATCAGCATCTTCAAGAACCATTATTCCAAATTCTTCCACTGTTAAATCAGTGTATAAGAATCCAAAAACCTTACCATCGTCTGCATCCACTGAATCATTGAAATGATTTGAATCAGCATAGTCATATTGTAATACAACTTTTGTTGTGCCATCGCTAAGTATGATAATTGTTTCATTAAGATCAATATCTGGAGAGCCAGCTCTTGCTCTAACAGTTATTGCCAAACCATCTAAACCAGTGTTAACAATTCCTTCAACATCAAATACTGATATGCCACCAGCTACCTCATGAATGGTTTCTCTACCAGTTGACAACGCCTGAGATTCAAGTGTAGTACTAGTTTGAATCAAAACAGAAGCAGCAATACCAGCAACCAAGACCATAGCAATAAAAACAATCATCGCGCCAATACCAATACTTCCAACATCTTTATTCAATATCTTTCTCATTTTCATCTCACCTCACTGTAACTCCATAACAGCGTCTGTAAATGAAGGAGGACATCTGAATTTGATAACCCCTGGTGATCCATCCTCAGGTATCACCATACCCCATACATCTTGTCTAGGGCTCAGACCACCGAAACATTCTGATACATTCACACCCAGAACTATGTAATCTCCAGAATTTATAACCGCAGTTGTAGCGCTACTACATGAGTTATCTGCATCTTCTAAAACGATAATGCTGAAATGAGTTGCATCTCCAGTATAGTTTGCTATTCTGAAAAGATCTCCGTCTATCCAATCCGAGGGCGTATACGTTGCATCATCATAAGTCAAAAAGTTCTTAGTAGCTGAATCTGATATTTCAATAACAGTTTCACCTAAATCTATATCTCTAGATCCTGCCCTTGCTCTAATGGTAATAGCTATAAGATCAAGAGTATCTGCGTCTGTAGCATTTCTATGTCCTTCAATACTTACAACTGAAAGCCCAGTAGCGACCTCTGCTGTGGTTTCATGACCAGTTAAAAGTGCTTGAGATTCAAGCGTAGTACTAGTTTGAATCAAAACAGAAGCAGCAATACCAGCAACCAAGACCATAGCGATAAACACAATCATCGCGCCAATACCTATGCTTCCAACATCTTTCTCCTTTAATATTTTATACATTTCTTTTCCCATCTTTTTTATATTCCTCCTGTGAGTTGCAAACTATGCAACTTTTTAAGTGCAGGTCTTTCTAATATTTTTGTTACTTATATATTTAATCTGCAAGTAGATAATCAGATGCATATGCAGCTAGATATGCAGAGATATATTTATGTAAAAATTGAATAGTAAATATAAATCAATATACATTTACATTTATTTACAAAAATTTAATTATAAAATTTTTCTTATTTTTGGATTTTCTTAGTTAGTTCCTTTATCTCATGTTCAAGTTGCATTAAACCCAAATCCAAACCCATATCCTCAAAACTTGTAATATAATTGTCCTGCAGATTATTTTTTAACTCTTTAATAAAAAAATAGCCAGCATCCTTTCCTAATGCTATATTCATAGTTCTTATAATATCATAAAGAGCATCGCCAAGTCTATTTGATTTGATATTGTTTAAATCCCTCATGACAGAAACCGATTCATCCTGCTCAATAAAACGTGTATCATTTACTTCTACATGTTTAAGAAAATCATATTTATCTTCAAGTTGTTTAATTATGTGATTCATAGTAGATACTGCATGACCTAAAGTTGTTTTTCTACTAGATATATCAATAAGTGCATCCAATACATGCTTAAAAACTATCGAATTATCCAATGTAGTCATATTACATCCCTCTCCGTTATAATATATATATCATATATAGTCATTAATTAATATAATTTAAACATTTTGTAGTATATAATATAGATATATATAATAGAAAATTATTACTATTTACAAATAGGATATTTAAGTATGTAGTGGAGGGGAATACTGTATGAAAAGATATGTTTGGATGGTATTTACTGTAATATTTTTGATAACGATTGGTTTAAGTGGGTGTCAAGAGAATGGTTCAAATAATGGTCAATCCTTTGAAGGTATAACACTTGAATCAGAAATCGTGGAATTAGTACATGCATCAAAAGAATTTATCAAAGATAATAATGAAATTATTAGGGTAGAAGTCCAATATCTTTTTCACAATATCGCTGGGAAAGACATAAATTTTAATGTCTTTGCAGAGTTTTATGATAAGAATAACAATCTTCTTAACACAAGTTATCCTCCTAAAAAGTTTATTTTTTTAGAGGATTATACTGAAACAGGGATAAGTCCTGCAAACATAATATCCTATGATGGCGAAGATTGCAAACAAGTAGATCACATAGTAATCAAAGCTGTCGAAATATAATTGGATAATTTTTTTCAATATTATTTTAATATTTTTTCTTTCTATATTTCAACAAAACAATTGAAAAAAGTAATGCAAATGTAACAGATACTATTTCATATCCAGGCGATGAACCATCGCCATTATTTTCTAATCCCTTTATAGTTAGAGTTGTTTTTCCACTGTTATATTTAGTTCTAATTGTTCCAAGGTCTTCAGGTCCATAATTAATTTGAAGCTGCTGATTATCAGTTAATATAGTTGACCAATTAAAAGTGATCACTTTTGTTTGCATTGAATCAATTTTAAAGATTTTATCTAAAACAAAACCTTCGGTATCAGTAAGATTAACCTTAATTTTTTCCGAATCAATATTACCTTTATTTTCAAATGTTATAGATATTTTGTATCTACTAACAACTATATTTCCACTAGTATTTTGACTCAATAATTTATATGTAGGAGTTTCCTTTATTGAAATTTCGGCAAGATCTTCTTCAGCAATAGCTGTAAAATTTAGTGTTATGAATAATATACATGTAATGATTATAAAAAGAACATATCGGACAAATAATTTTTGTTTTATAAATCCCACCTCTTCTAAGAGTGAATATCATGTAGAATATTTAAAACTCACTATTAATTTTCCAAATAATTTTAAATATAATAAATACACTATTATTTACAAATTAGAGGAAAAAATAATATGCTCAGTGAGAGAGGGATCAGAAGAGGGATAGAGGTTTTTGTAAAGGATGTAGTCAATCCAGATACACCTATGAGAAAAGCAAGAGTCGTAAATGTATATCCCCACCCCAGCAGATGGCTTGTCGTTCAATATGATGATGGTGATATTGTCCAGGTCGAAGAAAAGCAAATTACAACAATGTTTGAGATAAATAGAAGAGGAAGGGAAATCTAGTATATAATGAAAATATAAATCATTATTTTTTAAGATTATTTATTATTTCTTTTCCAAAGTCTGTTAATTTATATATTTTCACACCATTTTCACTTTTTACCTGTTCAACTAGATCCAATGCTATCAAAGACTCCTCAGGTTTGTATCTTGATCCCATACCGCGTATTGCACCAATCACATTTGTAGGTGCAGTATTAATATTATAAGCTATTTCAGATGTATAACTCCCACCTGGATCTATTTCAAATAGATATTCTGCAATTTTTTTACGTATGTTACTTCTTCTTAGAGATCTTATTACTAAAAGTCTTTTGTAGTTAATTGAAGAAGTATTATTTCTGTCATCATCCATCCCATACACTCTGTTTTTTGTTAGAATGTTTATTTTATTAATAAAATAATCGATTATTTTTAGTTTTTTAAAAACGGAAAAAAACTTACTAATAATAAGAAAATTATTTTATATAACTTTTAATATGTATTAACTCAAAAAGTAACAAAAATCATAGGAGGAGATAAAATGTCCATAAAAAAGGAATTACTGGATGAACTAACTGAAAACCAATTAAAAAATTTAGCTGAAACCAAAGGGATTCAATTTAAATTAAATAAAGTACAAAAAATGTACTATGCAGATTGGGATGAGAAAGACAAAATGGTTGATATACTTGGTGATAAAGAAAGTCTGACAATAAAGGAAATCGAGGAGTATATAAAACTACAAAATAAATAATTTTAAAACAGATTCTTTATCTACTTTTTGTTATTGACACCTGCATGCAGTACTTTTTTATTGGACATTTACTGCAAAAAGGTGAAATCGGAACACATATAGTTTGACCAAATTTTACAAATAGATGATTAAAATCATCCCAATATTTCTTTGGTAGGACCTTTTTTAGTTCAAGTTCAGTTTGTTCAGGATTTTTTGTTTTAACCCAGCCCAAACGATTTGAGATTTTATGGCAATGTGTATCTATTGGTAGAAATCCTTGTTTTTTATGACCATAGACCATTACAATATTTGCTGTTTTTCTTCCCACGCCTTTTAATCTTAGCAGTTCATTGAAATCATCAGGAACCTCCCCATTATATACCTCTAAAAGTGTCTTGGAGATATCCTTAATTCTTTTCGCCTTTGTTTTATAAAATCCTACTGGGAAAATTAAAGACTCTAACTCCTTTTCAGATACTGTGATAAGTTGATTTGGAGTATTGTATTTTTTAAAAAGTCTGTATGATGCTTTAGCAGTAACGTCATCTTTGGTTCTAAGACTAAGTAAACATGAAATTAAGGTTGTAAATGGCGTGTTTACTATATCATCCCACTCTGGATGAGATACAACAGGCATATTATATTTTTCCAGTTCATTTCTAAGAAGCTTAAATATTTCATCAAGATTCTTTATATTTTTCACGACAAAATACCCCTTGACAGTTAAGATTTTAGTGGATAATATCAGACTTTAAAAGCTTATAGGAAAAAATTTTAGGAAAAAAATTTAGATTATAATCTTTCTTTTTAAATTATATTTAAATTTCCTTTAATAAAGTCTTTTCTATTGTTATAACGAAATCTTCAAGGAATTTTGCCATAATTTCTCCTGAATAAGAACAATTGTCGATTCTACAGATTATAGTGTCTTTACCAGTAACCATGATACTTGTTTTTAGGTATTTCTTACATAAATCATGAAGTATACTACATAAATTATCGATCAATAGTTCATCAGGAAATTTCATGTTTACGTAAATATCTATACTGTGTTTAGATAAATTTAATAGGTGGTCTGGAAAATATTTTTCAATTCTAAAGAAATCTCCCCCATACTTAGATAAATCTTTAAACTGGGTTTTATATTCTTCACTATTAAGTTTATTTTTATGATACAAATATCTATTTTTAAAAATATCAAAAGGCTCTGAAATAAAAGTAGAAAACATATCTAAATCAATTTGATTATCATAAATATAAATCTCATTTTCAGATTTGTATTTTGATTTTTTTAATTTTTCTGATTCAACGTCTCTATGTATCTTTCTAATTCTAACCTTTTTATCATTACTATAAGATACATCCAATGTTATATAAGTCATAAGAAAGCTTCTTTCTTCTGGAGAAAATTGTTTTTTCAGTATATTACTCTCCCATTAATCCATTATTTTATAAGAATAATTGGTTTATAATATTTTATATCAAAATACAACAAAAATCATTTTCAAATATTGATTGTAAATTGTATAATTTAAGAGAATGTTGGAGATTAAAAAAAATATACTATCCAAAATACTAACTAAAATTACAAATACATAAAAAGTTTAAATTATATTAATTTAAAAAAATTCTTTTCTTATTTTTAAAATTAATCTTGATAAAACATAATGCAAATTTATAAAACTTAAATAAAAGTTATGGAATCATGTTTAAAAAAATCGGTATTTTCACATATATTGGAATATCGATAACTTTGATTTGGACAATATTATACATAAACTCTCTTTATGAAAGAAATTTTTCTGTTGATTATGTATTTTGGATAAGTGGATTTTTTCTAGGTTTGTTATTTGTTATTATTGATATCCTATATATTGAAAAACGTGATAAAATAAAAATCCTTGATTATAAAAGACTAGGTGTTTATATTAAAATCGTTTTGGTTGGATTTGCTGCTTTAGTCATCGGTACAGTTCTATTAACAATTTTTATCTTTTATTTGGCATCTATACTCTACTATATTATATGTATAACCATTTTTATTCCAGCTATAATAATAGGTTTAATTATTTTTCTTATTCTTATACGCACTTCATATGCTAAGATTGTTGAAAGTAAAAATATTAAATTTTTTTATATAATCATAGTTTTGTTAATTATTATATTGCCAATGATTCTAAGCTGGCACCTTTTATTTGCAACCCAGCAAGATAGACTAAACATTGAGCATCTCGAGCTTTCTTCTGATGGAACTAGATTATTGTTATATTCTAAAGATCATTATATAATCTCACCAAAAGCCGATCAGGATGGTAAGTTATGTGATAACTATATTTGGGATACCCAAACTGGTGAGATCCTATTACATGAAACGGCAAAATCACGTATTTATTTTAGAATTTCACCAGATGGAAATTATATTATTAACGAGCAGAATAAAACAATTATATCTGTCTCAACTGGAGAAATTGTTGGTAGATATCATGGAGATTTTCAAAGTTGGTCACGAGATGGTAAATATTTTGCTACAACTAGTTTTTATCATTCATTAATTCGGTATAATGATTTTTTTATTTGGAATATGAGTAATTTTTCGGTATGCACTTCTTTTGAAGGAATTAATCATAATTATGTTGAATTATCACCTGATGGTGCCTGGTTAGTTTTGTATGATGAGAAAAATTTAATTAAAATGTATAAAACATTTTCAGAAAATACCTCGGTTTTATGGAATAAAACTAATGTTAGATATGGAAGTGTTGCATGGTCTGAAAACGGAGATCAACTTCAAATAATTTATTACAAACCATTTGGAAATATTTCAGAGGAATATCAGTTATTGATAATTAATGTTTCAGATGGTCAAGAGTTATATAACACCAGTTTTGAGGTTTCATTAGGAAAAGGGGCTGAGAATAAGATAGTGCATAAAGCTTTTGGGCTCTATGTTTTTTATGATGCGGATAAGGATAAATTATTATTTTATAATTTATCTGGGTTGATGAAACAACACAAAATCGATGATTTACGAAAATTTGATCTCTCGTATGATAGAAGTGTTATGGCTTGGGGGCGACAAAATGGAGTTGTTGAAATCCGAAATGGAACATCCGGGAAATTGATTCGTACATTGAAGACACCTTTATATGAGTTTGAAAAAGGAACTCCTGGTTTTGAAATAGTTACTTTAATAATTGCAATTGTTTTTCTTTTACTTTGGAAACGAAGAAAATCTAGTTAAAAATTCTTTTTATATTTATAAACCATTCACTTTTTGAAAATGAATGATAAAAACTATTAGATGTCCAAATTGTAACATTATGACTACTATTGAAGGAAATTCTGGGGAAATCAAGTCTGTTACTTGTTCGAATTGTGGAATAAAAGGTAATTTTAGATTCCCAATAGATGCAGAACCTCCAAATATTATAAAGCAAAAAACTACCAGGCCTTTAGGCATTACAATTCTTGCAATTTTACAAATAATTGGAACAATTATATCGATAATTGTTTTGATAATCTATCCCATGTTTTTAAGTGATTATATCAATGAATTTTTTGGAATACCAATATTTCAATTTTTAATTATAAATATACTCATTATGATACCTATATCTTTGTTTTTAGCCTATGGATTGATAAAAGGTAAGGAATGGGCTAGATTTACATCGGTCTTATTTCAATTGTCATCTGTTATTACAACAATAATAAGATTGAATATATTAGGTGTTATAATTCCAATTTATATAATCTATTATTTACACAAACCTCATGTTAAAGATTTTTTTAGAACAGAAAAAGGATTCAGAAAAGACATTAAAATGTTGATCATAGGCGGGATTATAATTTTATTGATTTTTAACATTTATACTGCTTTATTTATTAATCCATATTATGTTTATAATAGACTTCAAAATTTTCCAATATCCACAAGAGAGGAACAACTTATTGGAACATGGCATAATACCAATGGAGATATCACACTTCAATTTAATTCCGATTATACCTGCATAGCAACAAAGGATGGAGAAACATATGAGGGTACATGGAAAATAAATGAAATTTTTTATCATGTTGATTTAATTTGGGAGATTCCCTTCCAATTGGAACATCCAAATAAGCCAGGGTATAACTATACAATTGAACAGATCTTTTTTATTGGACAAACTATAAGCCTTTATTTAATGTTTGGTTCACCATCATACTATATATGTAATAAAGAGTAGAAATCAAACCTTGCAAGTTATACTTATTTTTAAATTTTTTACTTTTGTATTTAATAATATCTGTTGAAAAATCAGCTATTTTATCATTTTGACGGTTTTACACAACAGGCTTATATATAAATATGATAAAAAATAACATATATAATGGATGATGGTAGAGATGTTCAATTATTTACATTATGTACATTACAGAAAAACTCATTTTGTTTTTAAAATAAAGGGGTGCAACTTTTGATTAGATGGCAATCTTTAAATTATCAATGGGTCGGAATGATTATTGGTGGGATTATTAGCTTAATCCTAATTACCTTATTTCTCAATAATTTTAACTCAGGTTATGATTATATAAATCACATTGTTACAATCAATATTGTCACCTTGATAATTATATTTTGTATCATATATCTTATCACATTTAAGATAGAAAAAAATACAAAGATGCTTAAAAGAAAGCATTTGATAATTATAAATTCAATAGTTGGTGCAGTCTTTGGTCTATTAGTAGGTTCTATGTCATATGAAGGTTGGATATTTTGGTTTATTATCGGGTTTGTAATTTTATCACTAATACCAATAGTCAATATGTCCATAGTGGTTTTTTGGTTGGGAGCTACAATATATTCTTCATATAATCCACATATTTTGATACCAATCTTTCATAATATTCTCCCAATTAAACTAGTCGATGGTTCTAACATAAATTTGATAGGTTTACCTCTATTTATCATTCCAATCTTATTATTTTTTGGGTATTTATTACCAGTTACATTTACCAAATCACAAAATAAGAAAAAAGTAATGGAGAGTCAAATTTCTGAACAAAAGGAACTTAAAAATGAGATGAACAATTATGAATCCAAATTAAAAAAATGGGAATTTCAAGGATACGATACCTCAATACTTCAAGAAAAACTAAAAGCGTGTAATTTAACTGATAAAATTCAAAATCTAAGGGAATATGAATCTAAAATTCAAAAAATCAAACAATTTAAAACACAAATCCAACAGATGGATATCAAAGAATTTGATTATGATATCATTTCAATTAAAAAGAAATTTAAACAACCTTATAAGGTTGATGAAATAGAATCAGACATCTCTGCCTTAAAAAATAGAGTCAAACTTAAAATTGAAAAATTAGTAGAAAAAAGTGATTATGAAATCAAAAATGCAATCAGATACGTAAATAGATCAAATAATTCAGAACAATTGAACTATCTAAAAATCTTGCAAGATGATTTACTAAAATATTCAAAGGATTTAGATTCTATTGAAATCTCATATAAAGAGGCTATGAGCAAAATAAAAGAGATTTATAACAAAGTTATAAATCTAAATGTTTCCTTTGAGAAAGACAAAGAAATAACACCTGAAATCCAGATGGAAAAACCTAACTTTTATGAAATTTTGAATATAAAGCCAAATGCCACTCAGAATCAAATTAAAAAAATGTTTAAAAGGTTATCATTAGCCTTTCATCCAGATACAGAAGAGGATACTGGTGTAGATGGCGATTGGAAATTTAGGATGATTACGGAGGCTTATGAAACATTGAAAGACCCTGATAAAAGAAAAAAATACGACGAAGAGTTTGGGATAAAAAGATAGAATGCAATATTAAGAAAAAATTTTCAAGCATAATATTTTACACAAATAGACATACTTTCTGTATATAGGAAAAATATGTTTTATAATACGAACTAGTCAAAATAAAGTTTTTTTGTTAATGTTAGACTTTAAATACTTCCTACCGGATTACAATATATAAATAGGGAGGAATATCATGAAAAAATTGATACCTTTATTTGTAATAGGAATTTTAGTTATTAGTGGATTTGGAATCAGTGCTGCTACAAATGATAAGAATTCAAATAACCTTCAGATAAAAAAAGACTTTCAAAACAGCATGATGATGAACAGGGATGAATTGGATCAATACCAACTGGAGATGGATTGGTTTGGTCCAGTTGGTAGGTTTTTCCTTAATGGCGAATATTATATTCTTGCACAAGCCTTTATTCCGACTAAGAATATTTTAACACGAGTTGAAATTATGGTGGGAAGAAATTCTACCACTACTTATGATTATGTATTATCAATTAGAGATGATTTAAATGGTACAGATTATCAATTAGAGATGATTTAAATGGTACAGATTTAACATCTGTAAATGTTGCTGCTGATCAAATTGTAATTGAGAATTTTAGCTGGGTTGAGTTTGATTTTGAGGATATAACAGTTGCTCCTGGCGAAACATACTATATAGTTTCTTCGACTCAAGATGAGCCTGAAAATTGGTATGCCTGTGGTATGAAAATCGGAGATGTTTATCTTAATGGAACTGTTTTTTATACAATAGATTATGGGGAAAACTGGGAAGAAGAGCCGGATGGCGACATGACATTCAAAACCTATGGTATTGACAACTCTCCACCAGCAACACCAATAATTGAAGGTCCATCAAGTGGTAAACCTGGAACATCATATACGTATACATTTATTACAGGTCTTGATCCTGATGGAGATGATGTTTCATATTACATAGAATGGGGAGATAATACCTCATCTGGATGGACAGGTTTTATACCATCTGGTCCACCAGGATATAGCGAGAGTCATAGCTGGACCTTAAAAGGAACTTATACTATCAGGTGCAAAGTAAAAGATGAGTTTGGCGCTGAGAGTGATTGGGCTGAATTAACAGTTAAGATACCGAGAGACAAATCTATCAATAATATAATCTTGAGGTTCTATGAGAAATATCAATTATTGTATGAATTGTTGCAGTTGATCTTTGATCAGTTTGGGTTTTAAATCACGTATTGTTAATTTTAAAACTTGATATCTACAAAAATCTTAGTTATTAGGTTTTTTTATTGTTTAGGATGATTCTTGAAGAAATCCCATATCATATCTGTCGCACTGATCTCTTGAGTTGGTTCAGGTCCACCCGGCCAGCCCTTCTTTCCACCTGGCCATGAATGGGTTCCATCAACTATTGTTACTAGTTTTACTTCTGTAGTATTTAATCCATCCCTATAAGTATCAATTATGATATTTCCTGATTCGCTGATATTTTGCTCTGGTGTTGTGTTGCATTGGTTGTGCTCTACCCAAAAAGCAATCGATTCATTTGTGCTCATCCAACTATAAACATGTGCACTTCCTTCCAAAGGTCTTCCACCATCATAAGGTACACGCGTGTCTTTCATACCATTGAACGCAATAACAGATACAGGATTATCAGGTTTCGGTATCTGCCATAACTCGTCATCAATTGTTGCTTGTCCACCAATCTGAGCAGCAACAGGTGCAATTGCTGCAAAGATATCAGATAGTTCCGAACCAACTAGATATGACATGATACCACCATTAGAGATCCCTGTTGCATACACCATGCTTGTATTTATCGAATACTTGTCTATGATATGCTCATAAAGAGATCTGATAAAACCAACATCATCGATATTGTTTTCAAGTGCATAGCCACAGCAGAAACCACAATTCCAGGTAAGTAAATACTTATTCAAACTACCTGTTCCATAGGGATATACAACGATAAATTTTTCTTTAATTGATTTTTTTGAAAAATTTGTGGTATCCTCAATGTTATCTCCATTACCACCTCCACCATGAAACACAAAGACCAAGGGATAAGATTCTGAAGGATCATATGAAGAGGGCAGATTTATCTTATATGGTAAACGAACATTGAAAAAACGTTTTCTACCATCATGGACTATATAATCAGGTTTTGATAAACAACCAGTAAAAAGAATTGTTAAACATAGCAATATAACTAAAAAAACAGCAAATAACATTCTTTTCATAATAATCATTATTATTAATCACAACTCATTTAAATATTTTTACTCATAATAAACGTTCATCACTAATCAGGATTTATTAAAATAGTAATTTAATATCTATTGGATTTTACTAAATCTATTAAAATTTGCAAGTATATTTATACATTCAAATTTTTTATTATTAAACTAGGGGTAAATTTAAATTAAAATAGTCAATACGAAGGTTTAAATTGTCTATTTGGAGGAAAGAAAATGCGAAACAAAATATTAGGAATAATAGTATGTTTAATGATTTTGACATCAATTTTGACAGCAGCAAAAAATACTAATGAAAAAGAAGTTAATAACTTAACTCAACAAATTAACATGCTTTTAATAGACGAGGATGATGCTCCAATCTGGAATGAAGGAGATAAATGGTCATACAAACTAGATTCGATTTCTATTGATTTTAGTAAAGATGATTTGTATTTTTATTTAGAAGCAAGTACAGATAGTTTAAATGTTAAAGTTGTTGAGGTTACCGAAGACTCATACGTGTTAAAAATTTATGCACCGATTGATGGTTTCTTTGAGTTTGTAACCGTTCTCAAAGATGTCGGTCCAATTAACTTAACTGGAGAATTTAAAGATGCTTTACAAAGTACGATAATTGGAGGGACAATTACTTTTAACAAAACTGACCTTGCGTTAAAACAGGCAAATATCATAATAAATGGTAGGATATTATTGAAATTCATTGAAATACCATATTATCCTTTTAATCTAACTCCACCTCTTCCCATTCCACTAAAAGCTAAGATTGATATTAAACTTGGTAATTATATTCCGATAATCGATTTTCCGATAAATACCAGTAAATTATGGGGGGTACCTGCAACAAATTTCACATTGGCAGGGACCGTGGAATCCATTTGGCTTGATATAATAAGTTCAATCAATAATATAATAAGATACCCTGGCGTAATAGATTTTCTGGCAGGTCGTATACCCTTTGATCCTACTATGCTGAAAGAATTCTCAGATATTTTATTTAATCTTACACCTGAGTTTGATATTGAATATTTTTTAATCGAGTATATTGGAGGAAATGTCTTTGATATCCCAGAGGTACCACCTGTGCTATCATGTTTTGGTAGAGACAACATAACAGTTCCTGCAGGAACCTATAATTCATACAATATATCAGTAATGGGCGGATTAGGAAACATATATTATTCACCTGAAGTAGGGACTATAATCAAAATAATTGGAAATTTTGAGGATATTTTACCTTTTGTAAGTAATGTAAATGCTGAACTTAAACCGTACAGTGCATCCTATAATAACAAAGGTTTCTGTTAAACAAATATAAATAATAAAACATTAAAAAGTAAAATATTTCACAGATTGATTCAGCAAGAGAAATTATAAAATTCAACACGATTTTTTCTTTTTTTTATTATCTAATTGTAAAATAAACTCTCTTGAAGTTTTTACCTTTGTTTACAGCATCAATAAAATCAATTTTTCCGATTTCACTAAGATTTTTAACATGACAACCACCATCTGCTTGTTTATCAAAACCCTTTATATCCACAATTCTAATTATATCAATATCATGTGTAAATCCTACAGCTAATTTAAAAAGATCAGGTTCTTTTTCTGCTTCTTTCCTTGATTTATAATATATTTCTACAGGATATTTTTTCTCAATAATATCATTAGATTCAAATATAGCATCTTTGATTAAATCAACATCCATCTCATCCATATTTAAATCAATACGTCCTTTTTCTGTTGTCAGTTGATTACCAGTTACCTTTAGATTATATTTTTTAAAAAATACACCACTTAATACATGAGTAGCTGTATGATATCTCATTAAAAGATAACGTCTATCCCAATCCAACATACAATGTACTTTATCACCAGATTTAAGACCAACTTTATCAACTTCATGACTTATTTCCCCTGAGAATTTACCTGTAAAAATAACGTTGAATTCTTCACCATTTTCTTTTTTTAAGATACCTGTGTCCCACTCAACACCACCACCTTTAGGGAAAAAAGCTGTTTTATCTAAAACAACAAACTTACCATTTGAAACAGATTTAACTTCTGTATCCCATTCCTTCAAATATGAATCATCCATATAAAGTGCTTTTACCATGATATCGACCTATAAAAATAAGAAAATTGTTCAATATAAAATTTTTTATATTGAGTAGAATCTAAAATAATAGATTAATCTTTTTTTATTATTTTATAAATTGTACCATTTGTAAAATTTTACACCTCTAAAATATGTGTATTTCCTTATTATTTTTGGAAATTTTGAATGAATGTCTTCAATAATCTCATGTAACTGATTGTTATTTTTTACATTAATTTCTACTTCCAAATCAGCGTATCCAATTGTATAGTCAACACAATATAAAAGAGGATTTTTTTCTAAATATTTAACAATTTGATTGATTTTTGTATATTCACTTAAATAAAAATCCACTTTCCAAACCTGATAACCAATTTTATCTAGATCAAGCTCAATTGTATAACCTAGTATTACTTTTAATTGTATTAATCTTTTAATTCTTGAATTAATAGTTGTAACATTTGAATTAAGTTTTTTAGCGATTTCAACAGTAGGAGTTCTTGAGTCTGATACTAATATTTTTAATATATCTAAATCTAAATTGTCAATCTTTACTCTGCCTAAATTTCTTCGTAAGGGTATTCTTTCAGGTGTTTCAATTCCTTCAAGTAAAAAGGCATGTCCATAAATTAATTCTCCCATATAAGCTGAAAATACTTGATCTAAGAAATAATCGCCATATTTTTCAAGGGTTTTTTTCCATAGGGGATAAATATCTGAAATTGCCTCTACCATCATTGAAACTCCTAAATCATAGCTTCCCTCAGTTGTAAAAAGATATTTTACATTATCATTTTTCATAAAGTGATCGATTATTTCTTTTTTGATTTCAGGGGTGACATATTGAAATTTAAAATAAAATCTTAAATAATTTAAACCTAATTGTAGTATATCATAATAGGTAAAAAAACGTTTAATAATTCCGTTTTCTGTTAATCTTTTTACTCTTCCTGCTACAACATCTTTTGAAAGTCCTACCTTTCTACCAATATTTCTAAAAGACTGTCTACTATCCATATCAAGCTGGTATAAAATCTTTCTATCCTTCAAATCGAGTTTTTCCATAATATTTCGACAAAATGGTATTTTGTTTTAACTATATTACAATTTTGTCGAATTTTTTTATGAGCCATTTAATGTTTTCTATACGGTATTAAGATTGTTGGTGATAAAAAATATGAAAAAGAAATATGGAAAAAATGAGGCTAGTGGTTTTGGAAGGAAAAATAGAGTTATTATGATGGGAAGTATATTTGCAGTAATACTATTGATTGGAATAGCTATGAAGCCTGTATTAGCTGGGTCTATATCTCATCAACAAATTGATCCTATATCAGTTGAAAATGAATGTTTACCTTGTAAAGTAATGGAAGCTCAACCCGGTAAGGTATCCAATTGTAAGACTTGTAAATGCGCAATGGAGTTTGCAATTAATCATTCAATTAGTAAAGTAGAGGAGAAAATTGATCAATATGGTTTAAATCATACGTTTGCTGGACTTGATGTTATAATTACGCTCACTGTGGGAATAGCAGAAGGATTATTTCTTTCAGGTTTTAGATTTAAAATAAATGAGACTGCATTAACTGAAAACGTTACATACTGGGTGAATAAAATCGGTGGTGGAAAACAATGGTACCGTGCAACTGAACTATTAGCAAATCTTACAAGTATTGGAGTCGGTATCCTAGCTTATCTGTTAAAACTTTGTAAAGATAGTGGAGATAAAAGTTCACAGGTTATTAAACAACAAATCCGAACTTTCCCACAGATAATATTAAAATTTTTTAATTGGATAAAGATAGTTCGTCTACAAATTAGATAATTCTAATTAAAATAGTCTTTTTTTTTTATTTTATTTTTTTAAAATTTATTGTGTTTATATCTTTTAATTAAGCTTACTTAACAATCCTAGACATAAAGATGTTATTTTGTAGTTGTATTATATTTTTGTCGAGTTTTTTCATGAACCATTTAATGTTTATCAGTCAATATAAGGAATATTGGTGATTAAAAAAATGAAAGAATGTGAAGAGTGTGGAAAAAAATTAGGGATTTTAAAAGGATATCATCATCCTACAATGGGAAAGAAATACTATTTATGCAGCAAGTGCTGGGACCATGTTTCATATAGTGTTGAAAAATGGAAGGAGTTTGTAATTTCAAATTCTTTCAATACTAAAGATCATGGTTTTGTGAATTTTTATTTTAAGTTTAGAAATTCTGATTTAAAGACAGCGAAACCTGAACATAATGAAAAAAATATTAATATAACTAAATCACAGGAGGATATAGCATGAACTCTGTAAGGAAAATGACAATCATTTTTCAAGATATTATCCAAGATGTAAATATAGTACATATAGTTAAAGGTATTATTACAGATATAACAGATTCATCAATATGTGTTATGTTAGAGAATAATAATTTTATGGTTTTTACTACTGAATCCCTTTTGGAAATTAGTGAATATGAAATCTGAATATTTAAAAATCAGATTTAAAAAATTTATAAATTTTTTATTATATTGATAGTAATGTTTTTTTATTAATAATAAATTTATCTATCGATCCATTAGTAAAATATTTTCTTTGAATACTTCTGATTTGATTTTATTTTTCAAGGAAATATTTAAATGGATATATGATATAACAACTTTCAATATTTATAGGGAGAGGAAGAATATGAGAAAGAAATTAGTAAGTATTTTAGTTATAACGCTGTTGATTACAATTGTAATTTTACCGATTGTTAATTCTTTAAATGTTAATGAAAAATCTATTTCTGTAGATGATGAAATAAAAATAACTGTGAAATTAAGTGATAAAGGTCCTTATAAGATATGTTTTCCATCATCAAAGCTGGATTTATCCCCTAATAAAATTGATATATTACCAAATATGGCTCATCCAGCGATAGCCTTTGCCGGAGATCAAATACATCCTGCCTTTGGTAGGACACCGGATGGTATACATATGGTTGCATATAAGGATGTAGATTATGGGGAGATAATTTGGGGTTTCTCAGAGGATGACGGTTATTCATATGATGGATGGCTATATTGGTCTGTAGGTGGGGATTATCCTTCAATAAAACATTGGGATGATAAAACTTTTTATGGAGCCTTTGTAGCAGACCCTATGGATAATAATGGTGGTGTAATTTATCTTTTTAAAACTGATAATCCCACTGATACATATGATTATGAGATAGATTATTGGGATGTATCAGGATATGGATTTTATAACATGATTGATGCTGAAATTGCATGTGATAGTAGCCAAAATGAATATGAATGGGGGGTATCATCTTTTATTATAAGTAGATACGGTTATTATACTGATGGGCCAACTATTGTTTATTCAGATGAAGATACTGAAGGAGACTGGTGGATTAGCTGGTATTATTACGATGGATGTAATCATACTGATGTTGATATTGATCATGATGACAAGGTTTCATATGCAATATATGATTGGGAAGATACCGTAAGTGGTGAGAATAAACTTCTTTGTAGAGTAAAAGATTTTACAGATCCAGTAAATGGTTCAGATAATATGTATGAAATAGGAATTAGTGGTAATAAAACCTATACTTTTAGTACTCTTAGAAATCAATCAATAGCAGTTGCAAATGGAAGATATGTTATTTGTGCTGAAATTGATGGAGTTGAAAACGATGTAGATATAATTTGTATTTATGGAACAAGTATGGGGACTCCTTCTTATAGTTTTGTAGCAAAAAATCCTGAAGTTAACGAGACAAATCCAGTTGTTGGTCATATAGTAGGAAATGCCTTCGTTGTAACATATAATACCCATGATACTTGTTCTATGCCTAGAGCTATTAAAGCATCCGTAACATATGATGGTGGAATTTCTTGGAGTAATAAAAGATGGCAACTAAATGATAACTACGATTGTGTTGTTGAGGGATACAAAACTCATGATCTATGTGAAAATGGTGAACTAGCGATGTGGACTGAAGATTGTGGAAGTGATATTGATATTTACATAGCTTCGGTATTTGGAAATCAACCACCAGATTCCCCAACTATCTCCGGTCCAAACACGGGTAAACCAAACACAGATTATGATTTCACATTTAACAGTTTAGATCCAGATGGAGATGATGTTAGATATCATATTGAATGGGGAGATGGTGATATTGAAATAACAGCTCTTGCTCCACAAGGAACAGATGTATCAGTATCACATAAATGGACAGAGGAAGGAACCTATACAATCACAGCATATGCAGAAGATGAACTTGGTTTAACAAGTGTACCTTCAACAAAAACATTTAAATGCCCTAGAAGTAAAGCACTCTATAATCCACTAATCAACTGGTTACAATATTATCCAAACCTATTCCCTATATTAAAACAATTGCTAGGATTTTAATAAAAAAACATCTCATCTCTTTTTTTATTTTAATCTTTGATTAATCCTCGACAAAAAGATATTATGTTTCAGTAATACTGTTATTTTGTAGACTTTTTTAGAAAGACATTTCATATCTATATTAAGTAATTACTATTAATTGGAAATAAAAGAGAGAAGGGTTCTTTTTTTTATTTTCCTCCTCACCTCCCCCTAAATCTCCCTTCTCTCGTTTATTACTATTGTTTTAATGATTTGAACTAAAAAAAACGTCTTTTAAATGCTTTTATTTTAAAAAAATAATAAGTTAGATTGTAAAACTATTTGCCTTTTTAAAAAATGCATTTATTATTAACTTAAATGCAAGTCTTGGGATAGGTCCTGAAGATTTTTCTGAATTATTCGAATTTGTAAAGATAATAATAGCTGTTTTATCATCAGGTCGATATATCATTTGAGTGCTAACTCCAGGCCAACCCCCACTATGACCAATTTCTTTTTTACGTAACAATTTTTCAGTAATAAACCATCCCAACCCATATCCTTCTCCCCTAACATGCATTGGATAATGCCTAGTATGCATTAATTCAACAGTGGATTCATTTAATATTCTAACATCTTTGTAGACACCTTTATTCATATGTGCAATTAAAAAATGTGATAACTCCTCAACTGATGTCCTCATTGATCCCGCAGGATATAAAAGTATCATTCCATAATGCGGATTTGCTATATATTCACCTTTATTAAAGATATAAGGAACTGCAATTTTACTTACATTAAGATCTTTTAATCTAAAACTAGTATTATACATCTCAAGAGGTATGAATATATTATCTTTACAATATTCATTAAAATTTTTACCAGAAATAAGTTCGACAAGATAGCCAATAATTGAAAAACCAATATTTGCATAATAATAATTCTTTCCAGGAGGGTTTTTAGACCATACTGATGAATGAAATGCACTTCCACCTGGTGTTAAATACTCTTCAAGCCATGGATAAGGATAGGAAGGTATATCTGGATCACCGGGTAGGATCGAGCAGCAAAAACGATCTGAGTTATCAGATGCAAGACTGGATCTATGGGAAAGAATCATACGAAATGTTATTGGAACATCTGGAAATTTTGGATTTCTAAGATTAAAAGGTAAAAAATTATTTACATCATCATCAAGGTCAAAAAATCCTTGATCATATAATTGCATTAAAGCTGTTGCAGTAACAGTTTTTGATATTGAGGCTGTTAGATATATTGTATCAGTTGTCGCAGGTTTTTTATTTTCAATATCATAAAACCCATATCCATTTGACCATACATTACTATCTTTAATTAAGATACATGCTGAAAGTGAAGATTTATGGGCTAATTTCATTAGAAGGTTTATATATCCATTAAAAAAATTTTCGTTTATTAACCAATCATCTTCAAGGTTAATGTTGCTTAAATCATGATTTATATAACTGATTGTTAAGGGACAAACAATAATTCCTACAAATAGTGTTAATATCATAAATATTGATATTTTTTTCATTATTCATCACCATGAATTATAAATTATATCTAATGTATTTTATATATAAAAATTGTTTGTAAAACTTGATAATTGTTTGATTTTAATTGTTTATTCATGAATTTCTTATAATCTTGTCTTAACCTTTTACTAAATCTAATTCACCTATTTGTACCCTAATTTTTTGTTCAAATTTTATTTTTACTTTTTATGAGTAATCAGTTTTTTAAAAGAAATGATAGATATAGTCTGGTATTAACTAGTAAAGAGATTTCTTGTTCTACTGTTATCTGGAATTCAAAATTTTTTATTTAGGGATATTTTTTCATCAATTTAATAAAAAGGTTAGAATTGGGAAACGGCTGATTAGTTTCTCAAAAAATTGAACGAACAACGGGCTATTGTAAATATTTGCAGACTTTGCCTTATTTTTCAATATAGTCATCTTAAACATCCCTTGGTTGCTACAGCTTTCATATATGTCTTTTGCCCAGGCTTTTATCCAATATCCACCTTTTTTGTTCCAAGAATGACTAAGCTTTATCTGTTCACCGGAGCTGAATGGTCCAAGCCAACCAGTATCCTGACCGTCATCCCAGTCTATCTTATAATATATATCTTGTCCTTCTGGATCTGTTGATATAAATGTATATTCGTATTCTTTTCCACCTAATCCCAATGATGGACCATTTATAGTGACTTTTTCAGGTGGCTCATTTACAATTATTGTAACAACTGCAGGTTCTGACCATTCGCTTTGAATGTCATTTATGTCTTTTGCAATCGCTTTTACTTCAAATTCTCCATAATCAGCCCAACTATGGGATGCCTCTCCAGTTTCACCTGAGGAATAAGGCCCAACCCATTCACTATATGTACCATCACCCCAATTAAACTTATAATAAACATCTTCCCCTTCAGGGTCTATTGCGCTTGTTGAAAAAGTGGCTTCCGCAAACTGACCTAATATCTCGGGACCATCAGGTTTGGTTGGTGTCTGAGGTGGTTGATTAAAAACAAGCTCGCAGATCCATGTTCCCCAGCGGTTTACGTCACTCTCATTATGCGAGTGGGCATATTCTTGGATGGTCCAAAGCGTATTTTTAACAGGATCAAGTGAGCAAAGACTGTAGTCACCCCATCGGTTTCTACCGTAACTATCTATAAGGTTGTATGTTGCCTCTCCTTCCTTATATAATACTGGAGGAGCCATATAACCAGGTGGGTCACTTGCTGATCGACCTGTATAGTAAGCTGCTGCATATTGACCTGAACAAGATCCTGAAAAACCCATTATTACATCTCCACTAGGATTAACCATTATTGTTGGAAAGAAATAGTACAACACCGGGTCTTCTATTGTCCCATAATCATCAAGTGTGGTGTTTAAAACGTTGATCTTATACCATCTGGAGGCAGCTCGTCCCCCAACATCTATGCAATGTGCTGTCCAGATGTATCCATCTCGATAGACTGCATTCATCAGACGGTGACCTACTGTGTCAAGTGGAACTGTACTACCAAGTGCTGGTGCATCTGGTGGTTCAGAATGGCTAGGAATATTTACGAAACCTAATTCTGTTAAAACAGGTGTTGAAAGAAGACCAGTCAAAACACGCACGCGAAGGGTTGTTGAAGAACCACGGGATACAAAATACTCACCCTCAGTTGTGCCAAATGTATGAACAGGCTGAATAGCTCCCTCCCAAGTTAGTTCTCTGAATGCATAGATATCACCTAGGCTTGGGTCTTCATCAATTAGAGGAGCTTTCTCAAGTGCAAAAATGCTCATCCCGCTGCTTCCGCCAATCATGTAGGCTGCAGTGTATATGCCATCTTCGTCAACTCCAAGAGTTGGATAATCAGGCCATTTACCCTGATCACTGCCCTCTGATACAACAAAACTACATTTGAACCAACTACCAGTTGGGTCACTGGACTTTGAAACAGCTAAAAATAATTTGGTGTTGAAGTCACAGACTATTATAAACCAGCGGTCGCTGTATTGATCATATAAAACACGTGGGTCTCCATTGCTTTCAGGTAAAAAAGCACCTAAAAGTATGTTGATTAGTTCCTCACCCGTAGATTTGTTATAAACAGCGAAGTTTCTGTTAACCACTTCGACGAAATGATTAGGACCAGCAGCACCACAGGAATCTGGTGGATAGGACCAAGAGGTAGCATCACCCCTGATTACGCCCTGATAATCATTTAATAATATTGGTGAACCAATAGGTTCAAGATTATTAGAGCTGGTAGCATCATTTTTGAGTACTGAGAAATCCTTTTCATCATCATTAGATGAAATATAAGAAACAGATTTTTTGGCTTGTTCAACTTTGAAATTACCAGTTCCTGTTTCCCATTCCAAACCTGCATAGTTTATGGTATTGAGATTTTGTTTGAAATAACAATCCTCAAAATCAAGAACTATTGTATTAGTTGGCTCTTGTTCATAGTTTGTCTTAGGGGTATATGTTAGATCATCCATTGCATACCAACCTGCACCATTGAAAACTGGGGAAGCCTCGATTACTATTCTGTCTACATCTTCAAGGTATATAGCAAACCAACTAGGAGTATCATCGATATCCTCAAACCAGTCAGTTGTCTTGGTATGTTCGCCATTTCGATAGCCGATGACACGAATACTTTTGGTCCATACACCTTTGCCTCCACCCTGACCAGCAAACCATGCACCATGTACATCAACTAAGGAAGGAAATGAAATACCCATCATAGTATCACCCCATTTATTTACAACATTGTGAATACCAGAATGAGGATAGTAACTTGCTCCCCTTGGGGGAACAACCCAGATACCATGTCGACTGTCATCTTTATTAAGGTCTACAGTAGCCCTCATGATCATATCCCGAGCTATACAAGCATCCATATCCTCAACATAACCAAGGTCATAATCAGCAGAGTCAAGTTTCTCCCCAATAATTATTTTATCTGGGTTAATGGATTCTAATCTTTGTTGAAGTAAAGTATTATTTTCCACCTTAAAATCCATATCATCATGAAATTTAGATAGTTCTTGAGCTGGTGATAACAATGGTATTATAAAAAAAAACATTACCAATAATATTACTATTTTATTCCATAAATTTTTCTTCATTTTATACCCCCGTTCTAACTATAATATGTAGGTCTGAATATATAAAATTAACATATATTAGAAATTTTAAAATTTTTTGTAAAAATTAAAAATATCTATATCGTAAAGTGTTAATAATGATTTAAATTCATTGTCTTTTATATTTTTATTATTTTAGGTCAAAACAATAAAACTTATGATTAATTTACAAACTTTGGTAATAAATTACAAAAAAACTCTTATATACAAATAATTTTATATCAAACTTGCATTTCTTATATCTTAGGGAGGAAAAAAGATGAGAAAGTTAATCTCTATATATATAATTTTGATGCTAGCGTGTTCTTATATAGTTGTTTATCCGATTGAAAAAGTAAAAGCAACCGAAGATAACACAGAGATTTACCCATCTGACGATACATATGTAATAGAATCAAGTATCTATGCAAACATGGGTTATTATCCAGAATTACAGACAAGAGGACAGGTAGATGAAAACAAGAACATTATTATCAAATTTGACTTGTCTGAAATAAATGCTGTAAATAAAGCAACCTTAACATTATATTACTTTAAATTTTATGAGTCTGATCCTGTTGGACATGAACTATGTGTACATAGAGTAACGAGTGATTGGGAGGAAAGCATCGTTGTTTGGAATACACATCCAACATATACTCCAGATATAACTGATTGTGCAACAGTTCCTGCCTCAATTGGTTATATTTCCTGGGATGTCACAGAGGATGTCGAAAAATTTATCGAGGGAATATATCCAAATTACGGTTGGGTAATTGATGATATATCATCTGATAGTGAAGCAACCACTGTTTTTTATTCAAAGGAAGGAACAAGCAATTATAGTCTAAAACCTCGACTTGAAATAAGTATAGCAGATATTTATGTTGATGATGATGCTTCACCTGATTGGTATGATTCTACCCATGTAAAAACAATTCAGGAGGGAATCAATAATGCATCAAATGATGAAACAATTCTTGTTTATAATGGAACATATTATGAAAATGTGATAATAGATAAGACAGTTAATTTATGTGGCGAGAACAAGAATTCAGTAATAATAGATGCCGACGGAATTAGTGATGTCGTCTATATTTCTGCTAACTATGTAAATATAAGCAAGTTCACATTGAAAAACAGCGGTAGTTCAGCATGGCCCGGCCGAGATGCAGGTATAGATATTATCTCATCAAATTGTGCCATTTCAAACATTATCTTTTCAAATAACGACTTTGGCGTTTATGCTGAAAAATCGACATATAATAATGTTGTGAACTCCACCTTTGTTGACAATCGTTGGGCCACACATTTCTATGATGAGGGTCATGATAATATCATTTCAGATAACACCTTTATTCAAAATACCGAAGGTGCAGTATATTTATGGAATGTTGAAAGCTCCACAATTTCTGAAAATACTATCAATACCACTTTGGGTTTTGGAATAGTTCTGATCGATTCAGATAATAATTACATCGGCGGTAACAATATATTTAACAATAGGCAAGGTATTTGTCTCAATACATCATCAGACAATATTATATCTGGAAATGATATAATCGAAAACACTGATGATGGCATCAATCTTCTTAACAGTGCATTTGGAAATGTTATCACAAATAATTACATTTATAAAAATGCAGATGACGGAGTCCAACTATACAATTCCTGTAATAATAATATAATCATTGAAAATATTATTGATAACAATTATGAGCGTGGTATACAAATACAAATGTCTTCAAATAATAATGAGATCTTCCATAATAAATTCCAAAAGAATATTGAAAATGCTTTTGATGAATGCACAAATGTTTGGGACAAGGGCAGTATGTCAGGTGGTAACTACTGGGATGATTATACAGGTTCAGATGATGACGGGGACGGACTAGGTGATACCCCATATGATATTGAGGGAGGGCCTAATCAGGATCTACATCCATTGATGCACCTCTGGGGTGAAAATCCACCAGTTGCAAACTTTACTTATTTTGGTGAAGATGGAAATATTGATTTCGACGCATCAGGTTCCTATGATCGTGATGGAGAAATAATTTCCTATGAATGGGACCTTGGCGATGGAACCTATCAAGCTGGTGTTTTTGTCAACCATAAATATTGCAATAACGGCACATATGATGTGACTTTGACAGTTGAGGATGATGATGGAAACACAGGTGAAATCACAAGATCAATAATTATTGATGATGTGTTTAATCTGCCGCCATCTGCTCCTTTGATTAATGGACCTCTATCAGGCAGACCTTGGAAGAAGTATTCATATATGTTCTTATCTGAAGACCCTGATGATGATGAAGTATCTTATGAGATCCTCTGGGGAGATGGTACAACTACTGGTTGGATCGGGCCCTATGATTCAGATGTTGTGATAATGGTCAATCATACGTGGACTGCATATGGAAAATATGTAATCATGGCAAGAGCAAGGGATGATTGTTTTGCAACAAGTGATTGGAAAGAACTTCAGATAGCAATGCCAAGAGAAAGAACGATCAATAACCTATTATTAAGGTTTTTACAATCTCATCCTAACCTTTTCCCAATAATAAGACAACTACTTAATCTATAAAAAAAATCCTGAACATTTTCCTTTTTTATTTTTAATCTATTGGTAATATTTTAACTAGATGTTATAAGACAAAAAAGGAATTTGTTTTAATATATACCATTATAAAAATTTTTAAAGGGAGGTAAAAAATGAAAGGTAAAAATTATAATGGCATATATTAAATTTGTATTTTTTTGTAATCAGATTATAATTATTTTTTCCCATATAAAATATTTGGAAATGTTTTCTTTAAATCATTGTTCAGACCAGAAAAGTTAGAAATAATATCATTAAAATTATAACTTGTTTTTTTGCCATTAAAGGAATTTGCTAGAATAAACTCTTGCCATTTTGTTACGCTTTCATTAACAACATCAAAACAATTATTGCATAGATTATGTTTCTTTCCCATTGTCGGATGTCTGTAGCCTCCAAATATTCCAATCTTTTTTCCACATTCTTCACATTTCAACATTTTTTCAATCCTCCCAAGGAATCGGATTTTTTTCACCATATTTGTTTTTTCCATGTTAACAACTATGTTTTATCCTAATCATAATACGTTTTTCCAAAATATTCAGCAAAAGATTAAAATAAACTCAATTTATTGCCTCTTTGCAATATTTTATGGAAAAAGTAGATTTGAGGGACCGAAAGATTTTATATCATCTTGACTTGAATTCAAGACAATCATTTTCTCAAGTCGGAAAGAAAGTCGGTCTGCATAAGGACGTGGTAGCACATAGGGTAAAAAGACTTCAAGAAAAAGGTATAATCGTAAGGTTTAATACATTAATTGACACTTTGAAATTGGGGTATACTTGTCTTAGGTTTTATTTTAATTATCAATATATCACACCAGAGATTAGAAAGGAAATCATTGATCATTTTGTAAATTTTAAGCGCTCTCAGATAGTTGTCTCATTTGAGGGAAATGTTGAGCTTTGTGTAATTCTGTTAGCAAAAAACGTATCTGAAATTCATTCTTTTTGGCAAAAAACATTAAGTAAATATAGGGATTATTTTGCCGATCAGATTATCGCTCCTTTTATCGGGGAGAACATCTATACAAAATCGTTTTTGATTGATGAAAAAGATGACAGAGCAAACCTAATTGTTAGACGTGGCGGAGACATAGTAGAGTATGATGATATAGATTTTCAGATATTAAAAATTCTTGCATGCAATTCAAGAATGCCAACTTTAGATATCGCAAAAAAGCTAAATCTAACTACCAATACAGTCAGAAAAAGGATCAAGAGATTAATTGATCTTGGAGTAATACTTAAATTTCATATAACAATAAATTGGGAACTAATTGGCTATAAATGGTTCAAGGTTGATATATATCTTAAAGATTATAATAAAATTCACCAAATCATAAAATATCTTGAGACAAACCCATATTTAGCTTATATTGACAGAACTTTAGGGTACGCAGATCTGGAACTTGAATTAATTGTCAAAAACGTGGATCAATTAAAGCAAATCATTGAAGATATATCAATTAAGTTTCCTAAAATGATAAGAAGTTATATGTATTTTAGTGTCGCAAAGTCACATAAATGGGTTGACATACCTGAAGAATGAACTATAAACACAAAGAAATTATGATTTTTTAGAAAAACTTAAAATATATTTTTTCATGTGAAATTTTGTGTTTAAGGGAGGTAAAAAAAAACCATTTATAGTTTAATAGAGCGCGCCGAGGAGGGGCGCAAAAGATATAAATACCCAACATCGAGGGAGGTTGATTTGAATTGACTTTGCCAATATCAGATAGACAAGCAATAATATATTTATTAATGGGCATGGATGAAGAGGAAACAAGAACAGTTCTAAAGGATGTTTTAAATAAACCTTGGGTTAAATAATAAACCTTTTAAAAGAATATAGACAAATAATCAAATTATAAAAAAGAATAGATTAGAACTATAAAAAATTGATAGAGATACAAGGGAAAAAAATAAACTTATAAAATGAAACTGACAGAACTTGAAAATGAAGCAAAAGAATATTATGACATAGTTTGGTCAAATCCTAATAGAATACGCCAAATTGTAAAAGAAATACCAAGTTGGCATTTTGGCTTCTATGAAAAAGGAATTAAAAATTCAAAAGAAGCTAAAATAAATATGATGAAATATGTTGACCAACTCCTAGAGGTTGATAATGAATCAAATATTAAGATATTAGACGCCGGATCAGGTGTTGGATCGACATCTATACATCTAGCAAAAAAATATCAAAAATGTGAATTCCATGGAATAACGATATCCAAATATGAATCACTAATAGCAGGATTATTACAAAAAAAAGAAAAAATCAGTAATGTAAGGTTTCAACAAGGATCTTACATGCAGACAAGTTATAAAAAAAACAGTTTTGACCGTATTTTTGCATTAGAATCAGTAATCTATGCACCAAACAAAGAAGAATTTGTAAAAGAGATGTTTAGAATCTTAAAACCAAAAGGAAAAATAGTAATCCTTGATGTTTTCCCTAAAAAATACCAATTTAATTTCTTATCAATAAAAGTTGATAATTATTTATATAAAAGGAAAATTTCTGAGAAGAATCTTAGAAATTATTATGTTGATGTACATCAATTTTTAAAATTTTTAAAATCTGAAAAAATTATAGGAGTTAAAATTCATAATCTTATACATTCAGGAAATATTAAAAAATCAACCTTATATAGTTCCATTATTTTGTCAATGTTTGCTCTTTTAATATCAAATGTAAGATTAATTGATAAAAAAAGACCATTTAAATATAAATTTTTTTCTCCTTTTTTAATTTTTATCTTCACATTGTATAAACTTTTTATCAGTTTTAATTCATATGAATATTATTCAATCGAAGCATATAAAAAATAAGCTTTAAAAAAAAGTGGTGAGGATATTTGACCACAGTTTTATTGGAAAAATACTAGTGATGCTGATGTTGAATTATTTTTAAGACTTTGTTTTTTTAATATATTTCTTCTTTTTTTATTCTTTAGATATATTTAAAAGTCTGTATTTTATATGGATTAACATAGATATTTAATTGGGAGGTAGAAAAAATATGAGAAAAATAAAAATGTTATTAGAGGCAGTTCTAGTTCTAGGTATAACCCTTGCTTTTGTTATGCCTAGCACAGCAATGAATACAAACGAACAAGCAGTAGCAAATGAAAAAACAACAGCTTTTATACTTCCTGAAATCCTTGGCAGGAACAGAGGATGGATAGAACAGGCATCAGGCTTTTGGGATGCGTCTAGAGGCATTAACTTTTTAGATGCTGTTGATGAAAATATTGCTTGGGCAGTAGGTTATGACGGATCAGGAGGAAGTGTGTATGAAACACTGTTTACCACTACGGGTGATGGAGGTAGTTCATGGTATGCTAGCAAAATTTTCATTGATGAAGGATATGGTTTAGGTAATATTTGCGGTCTTGATGAAAATACCGCATGGGCTGCAGTTTTTTCAACTGGTGTACAAGATGAAAATTGTGGAATTTATAAAACTACAGATGGTGGAGATTCTTGGACGCATCAGTTTGAAGGACCTTATTCCTTTGCTAACAATGTTTGGTTCTTTGATGAAAATGATGGAGTAGCTTTGGGAGACCAAGCTGATGATTATTTTGAGATTTGGACAAGTGATGATGGTGGTGATTCTTGGACCAGAGTACCTGAAGAAAATTTTTCAGGACATGAGGTTGTTCCAGGTGAATATGGCTGGACTGGATGTATGGAAGCTGTTGGAGATAATACAATAGTATTCGGAACCCATGCACCAGAAGGATATGCATTTATATCACATGATAGAGGTCACACATGGTTTGGAAGTTTTACTGGATGTGAAGGAACAGGTCTAAATCCAGGTGTAAACGCACTTGCTTTTAAAGATCCAAATCATGGATTAGCAGCTCATGATAATGGAGCTACTTATGATCTTTACACTACAAGTGATGGTGGTGTAAACTGGGAAGAAATAACACCTACAGGTACTCCTTATGCATCTGGTTTATCCTATGTTCCAGGTACAGAAAACACATATATTAGCACAGGTGGAGCCGAGGGATACTCTGGAGCTTCATATAGCCTTGACGGAGGGCAAAACTGGATGGAGTATACAGAAGTTACAGGTATTCAACTATTATCCTGTGATTTTATTGAAGGTGGAATTGGATGGGCTGGAAGCTTTAATACTGATGAATTTACCGGTGGAATGTATAAATATATTCCAGATGACAATGAACCACCTGAAGCACCTTCAATAGATGGTCAGACACATGGAAATGCAGGAACCGAATATACCTATACTTTTAATTCAGAAGACCCAGATGGCGATGATGTATATTACTATATTATGTGGGGCGATGGTTATACTGAAGTTTGGGATGGTCCTCATGCATCTGGCGCAGATGCAGATATTGCCCATACCTATGACAAACAGGGAGAATTTACTATACAAGCGAAAGCCAGGGATGATATGGGTGCTGAGAGCGGCTGGACAGAACTTGTTGTTACAATGCCAAGAAGCAAATCGATCAATACACAACTCTATTGGTTACAAAATTTCTTACAATCTCATCCAAACCTGTTCCCAATAATTAGGTATATACTGGGACTATAAAACTACAAACAATCTTTCTTTTTTTTCTTTTTTTTATTCTATTAGGATAATATTTAAAAGGCCATATTCTATACTAATCCTAATTGAAAAAATAGGGAGGCATATATAAGTATGAAGAACAAAAAAGTTGTAATTATTATTATAGGCATATTATTATTTATTACTCTTTTATCTGGATGCGTTCAAAGATCTACATATATGATATCAATGAGAGATGGTATTAAACTTGCAACAGATGTTTATCTACCAGGTAAAAATACTCAACCTCATGGAGCAATACTAATGAGAACCCCTTATAATAAAAACCTTGTTTTTGCTTTTGGATTGAGTTGGGCTCGAACAGGTTGGCCAATAATAATTCAGGATATGAGAGGACGATACGCTTCAGAAGGTGAGGATGTGGTTTTTCAAAATTGCCATACTGATGGACCAGATACTCTTGCGTGGATAGCTAATCAAACATGGTCAAATGGTAAAGTTGCGACTTGGGGACCTTCAGCTGCCGGAATAACTCAATATTATATGGCAGGAGCAAATCCCCCTGAACTTGCATGTCAATTCATTCAGGTTGCCACTCCTAATCTTCATAAACATGGAATTTATCAAGGTGGACAGTTCAGATATCAACTAGTATACAAATGGTTAGAAAATCAGGGCAGTCTTGATGTTCTTCCTGAATTACTTGCAAACGAGAATTATTCCCTTGAAGTTTGGACAAATGTATCTCTTGAAGACAACTGGCAGGATATTAATGTCCCAGCAGTCCATATTGGCGGATGGTATGATTGCTTCTGCCAGGGAACAATTGATGGATTTATGGGATATCAATATCAAGGTGGACCTGGTGCCCAAGGAAAATCAAAACTAATCATGGGTCCTTGGACACATGGGGGCGCAAATAAAGTTCAACAAGGGGATCTTATTTATCCTGAAAATAGTCTGAATACCTTTTCAAATGATTTATTTTGGGATATGGTAAATGAATATACAATGGATCAACAAGGAGACTTTGATGAATGGCCCGCAGTGTATTACTACGTGATGGGTGATGTCACTGACTTAAATGCATCTGGTAACGAATGGCGATCTGCAGATGAATGGCCTCCATCATATTCTGAATCAAATTGGTATCTACATGAAAATGGTATACTCTCAACAACTTATCCAACTAACTATGAATCATTAGGCTATAATTATGATCCTACCGATCCTGTACCTACTGTTGGTGGACAAAACCTTAACCAACCTGCAGGACCATGTGATCAAACATCTGTTGAAAACCGCGATGACGTCCTAGTATTTACAAGTGAATTATTAACTGAACCCTATGAGGCGACCGGTCCAATAAAAGCAAGACTTTTTGTCTCATCTGACTGCCCCGATACAGATTTCACTGTAAAACTAACAGATGTTTATCCTGATGGAAGGTCAATGCTAATCACAGATGGAATACTTCGCATGAGAAACCGAAATGGATTTGATCATTGGGAATTTATGGAGCCTGGAGAGATATATGAAATTGAAGTTGATCTCTGGAGTACATCTTATATTTGGAACTCAGGCCATAAAATCAGAATATCAATATCATCTTCTAATTACCCACGTTTTCTAAATAATCCAAATACTGATGATCCAATAGCTGATAATACAACATATAATATTGCTCTAAATACCATTTACCTAGATAATGATCATCCTTCTTGTATCATACTACCACAGATTGTCAAGCAAAAATTGTCTACTAAAACCAATAATATTCAGTATAAGGATAAATCCAGTTCTATAATAAATATGCTTGAAACAAGAATGGAAAAATTACTGCAAAATTCAATCGAATCATTTGATAATAAAGCATTAGAATCATATCTCTCATTTTTTTCAGATTTATAAAAACAAAACAGTCTTTCTTATTTTTTTATTTTTAATAAGTAAAAATAGTGAAAGTCTACCTGATATACAATCATTTCAAAACTATCAGGTTTTTTTTGTAATTTATTTAAACTAATATTTGTTTTATCATTTTTATTTGATTGGAGGAAAATCATGTCATTTATACCAGATTTTGAGATAGGTTTATGGAATGCATGGATTCTTATCATTCCTTTGATAATCTATTGGTTTTCCGGTGTTAAGTTTCTTTTTTCTAAAAGAATGTCGGAAAATTCTTATTCCCTTGAAATAAAAGAAAAAATTGCATCATATATACTTGTTTTCGCTATGTTTTTTTCATTTTTTTATAGTATTTTTTTGCCTTTAAAGCTTAAAACTATTTGGTTAATCATCGGACTTATTATTTATTTGGCTGGTATGGTTTTGATTAATTTAACAATGATAAATTTTTCTACCACCCCAAAAGATAAACCAGTTACCAAAGGTGTTTATCGTTACTCAAGAAATCCCATGTTTATTGGTTTCTTTTTAGTATATGGAGGTATCGCTATTGCTTGTGTCTCTTGGGTTTATATTTTGCTAACAATCTTATTTATTTTAATTGTCAATTATCTGTCAACTTCTGAAGAAGCAATGACTTTAGAGCATTATGGAAAGGCTTATGAGGAATACATCAAAAAGACACCGAAATGGATAGGGATCCCTAAGAAAAGAGATCATAAATAGGAGGTTTAATCGCCTTCAGGTCTAAAAAACCAGTCAATTGTCAGTCGTTTCTTTTTTTTCTTAAGGTTGTTTTCATCTTCTTTTGCACCTCTCAACTCGTCTTTATATTTTTGGTCATGTTTTTTATTTTTGTAATTATTGATTTTTGACTTTGGCTGCTTCCAGTTTCTATACACCATTTGAACCAATTTAATGGTATAATACTATATAAGGTTGCTACCATCTCTGACATTTACAAATAAGTGGTATTTCATATGCCTTTTTTGGTTTAAAATATAAATCTCTATCAACTTCCAAAGGCATAAAAAAATATTTATTATTTATTTTTAATGAAGTATTAATCTTTAATTCTTTAAGTTCTTTTAAACTAATATTACCCCATTCTGCTAAATCTATCCAACCATTTAAACATACAAAACCAAAAAAAATATCATCACCATCGTACTCGGCTATATACCAATCACTATTACTTAAAAAAAAATGTAAATAGATTATCTTTTCTTTTAAAGGTATATTTTCAGTAGAATACAATTTTGGAATAGATGATAATTCTTTTTCAGATGGTTCATTATACATATTCAAATCTTTTATAAAAAATTAAAAAACAAATATTTTATGTATAAATTTGTAACAAATTATGAAAAAAAATTTGCGGATTTTTACTACTATATGTCTTTTTAATGTTTCAAATTACTAATTATAGTAGATTTGTAAAGGTAAATAAGGGAATAAGCTTAGTCCCCATTTTAATGGAAAAATTACTAGCATTAATCCTGCGAGCTTGAAGTTTGTATATTATATTTTTTCAAGAGTGATGTTTCTTAAAGACGTTTTCGTTTCCTCATCAATAGGATTCCACAGATGACTGCGAAAAGCACAATAGTGAGTTCAAACCCTGGTGTTTGCGTTGTATCATCTTGCTGCTGACTACTACCCGATGACATTGCCCCTGAGACCTCTGTTGTCGCCCAGTCCTCAGGACTTACGACCAATTTACTGTTTGCATCCATTGTGAAATCACCTTTTGATTCAGGTATATAATCAAGGTCTGGGTCATCATCAAATGATTCTGTACTTTTGGTTGTAACGGTAAATGAAAACGGAGTGTCAAAAGTCTCCACTACCAAATCATCAAAATCATCAGATATATACAACTCAATTTCAGCACCTTCTTCATGTTGCCCACTGGTAAATGTATATATCCTTCCAACAAATGGCGAATTATAGAATTCGTTAACAAATGAAATTGAGTAATCCATTGGATCAAGTGCTCTAATACCTACAACATCGCCACGTGTGAATTTAAGAGAATGCTTCAAGTCTTTTCCTGATTGTGATCTTGGTGTAAGAGTCATTTCATCTTTAGTCCCCTTCGTACAAGACATATTTTCAAGGATGTAACAAGAATTATTTACCCAGACCATCAAGGAATACTCACCCATATCATTATCTGAATCAATAGAACTTTCCATATGATATGTAAGAGTGATGTTGCTTGGTAACATAAACATGTGTACGATACCATCATCACCGGCAAATTCAGAGATTGGAGCAGAATAAGGTATATTTGAAACAAGCTCACCATCCACATAACCTGTTTTTCTTCCAGAAGAATCTTCTGCATAAAAAGTAGAATCCCCTGAAGAAATTGCTAGTGCTTGTATTGGATCGGGGAGTCTTTGGTCACTAATGGGTGTGGTACCTGGGTCTATAGAGCCAATATAATTAATGCTACTTGGATTTCCAATTGCTTCTGCATAGGAAAAATAATAGATGTTTCCATTCCATGTGCTTGTACTATTCCATTCATACGACCACCATCCATTTCTGGACCATCCGGAATCTCCAAACACGATATATGGATATCGAGTGAAGTTTGTATAATCCGTTGAATCATGAGTACTTTCATATGGATGGTTTGGATCATATATAAACACATGATATCTGTTACTTCCTACTTGTTTTACCCGCCAGGGAACAACTGCGTGGCCCTTATCTCCTTCTTTTATGCAAAGAACACCAGGGCTTCCACTGTTTAAATCATGAATGATATCATCAAGTATGATATCAATGAAAGGGTGAAGACCAGAACCAGAATATTCAGGTTGCAGTAAATATTGCGCTACCCTCAACGCCATAATATTTCTACTGTATTGACCAGCCTGTCGGGCATAATAATACCGCCATGTGTTATTCCAGTTTTCCCTTTCCAAATAATCAATTGTTGTAGCTGAAGGTTGAACGAGATTTGCATAAATCCGTGGAGACGGCTGTGCCAGCTCAAGAGCAGTTACGCTCATTCCATAACAATGACCGCCTCTTCCACCAGTTCTAATTCCATGGTCATAGATATATTCAGCATGAGGTGTTTTCCATCCTCTGTCCTTATTCCACCATACCTCATCTCCATAAATAGATTCCATCATAGACCAACTCCATGTATGATTTTCATCACATCCCCAGTTTGCAAATGGAAGACCCCAATACCATTGCCATGGAGCATTAACTATAATATCATCTCCATCAACTCGTGTTGATCTCCCTTCTGTATCATAGGCTCGAACAGAATAACGGAAAGTACATGGTGGAGAACAATCATACAACATGTCTATCCCATTAACCAGATATATTGTTTCATCGACCTCTGTTTGTGGTGGGTCATAGGAAAAATCATAGGGGATTCCATCATAGGTAATCGTCATCAGATCAATTCCATCAGGATCAGACGCAGTTGCAGTGATTTCTACAGTTTGTCTATCATTTGGAAGTAGACGATATTTTGATGGTGTAACATCATCGTCATCAAATGAAATATCTAGCGTTACCACAGGACTGCTTCCAGAACCTGCAACATCAATTTCTAGCGTTATTAACTGAGGAAGTGAACTACCTATGTCATTGGCCTCAATCATAAATGTTTTACCAGGAGTATAAAGAATTTCAGCATGTTCACAGGTTAATTCTGTTGTTGTATCATCCTCTGCAAATGATGAGCATAATTCAATACTTCCTTCTTTTATAGTAAGATACTCAAGACCAATATTATCAGTTGCTGTAGCAGATAGCGTAACTTCATCACCAGATTGAGGGTTTTCAGGTGTTACGGTATAAGAAATCTCACAAGGTGTGGTATCCTCAGGAGGATCCTCAGGCGGTTCCTCTGGTTCCTCTCCACTCGCTGATTCATATAACATCCATAATCTTGGTTCAAAAGATGACTCATCACTTCTGAACCGTGGAATGCTATCTTCTGTTTCAAACGCAACTCCATAATTTGTTCTGGTACCATCTAACCATTCCTCAACAACACTTGTTGCATCCCACTCTTTCCATCCTGCTGTTGTGATAACAATGGTATCAATTAACCCTTGAGTTTTTGAAAAATCTTTATAGGATGGTTTTGTGTTCCAAGTAACAGAGCTTTCAGACCAGCTTTGACGGATTGGAAACATTTTAACAGTTGCACTTGATGAAGGAGCTGCAATAAGATAAAGGCGGATCTCGGCATCCAACACCACTGCATCATCAGGAAGACTTGATAAATCAAATTTGACAAAACTAACCCATTTATATGTAAATTCATTTTGATAAATATCTAGATAATACATATTTGACCCTGAATTGAAATTCTTCGTTGGTTGTTCTTGACTCACATACACAGAAGTATATGATTCTATAATTGTTTCATAAATTTCAGGTTCTGGTGGTGGTGCTGATTGAGCTGTAAACATTATAGTTTGCACTAGCATTAAAAGAGCAAATAGTACAACAACTGCTTTCTTATTGTTTTGTTTCATAAACATTATTCCTCCTTTTCCTAAAAATATTTGGACTACCCCCAATAATGTAAATCTCATATAAGCGTTTTCATAAAAGGAAATATTATATCGTTAAATCAAAATTTTAATCCCACTTTATACATAATTTTTTATAAAAAAAATCAATGTAACAAAAAGTTAAAAACTAAACAATACATTGATAAATTTCTTTCAATCTCATCCTAATATGTTACCAATTCAAGACCAATTTCTCAATCATTAAAAAATAAAAAAATATTTCTTCTTTTTTTATAAAATAGAATAAAGATTTACTTAAATTCTTCTGCATAACTGATAAAAAACATTATACGCTCTTAGAAGATCTTCTTCTTTTACAAACCATAGTAACTCTGGAACGCAGCTAATGGTTTCCATGATATTTATACCGTTCATTGCTAATTCATTTGATACAACTGCAATGATCCCAGGAGTATTTACAGCCTCTGGATGCAGATGCATATTGATTTCACCAAGATTTTCATCAATCTTTATAATTTTATCTTTTGAAAATAGCTGTTTTATTTTTTCTAAATTTTTTTCATTTACAAGTATTTTTATAGATTCATCTGCTTGAATGATTCTTAAAACATCCCCTCTGTTATAATTGATTACATCGAAAAGTTTTGGTAGCATTTTTTGTGTTTCAGTATCTTTAATTATTGATATATTTGCTAATTTACTTTTTGTTGATATAGCGCTTTGACAGATGATATTGTTGGCAGTATTAAATAGCTCTTCGTAATGATCAATTTTATATCGTCTTATTGCACTTATTACAGCATCTATATTTGCATTGACATTTTTTTCTTCTATTATATATCTTGCTAGTGCACTATGGTTAATTAAACCACGGCTCATTTCTCTTTGGATACTTGGACTAGTATCAAGGATTTTCCAGACTTCATGCATAATATTTGTCATAATTTCAAAATATTCTACAGCGTATAATAATTTTTGGATTTTTTGTCAAAATTTGTATATAGCTAGTAATGAAAAGTTAATATGATTGACATTGTCAATCAATTTGGAGGTGAGAGATGAAATCAGGGGTAATTTGGAAATTTTTAAGGCAAGACTTGCTCACTGTTCAAAAAAAACATATTTGAATTGTCATAAAAGACTGGTTAAATGAAATAAGATTAAAAATTAGTTTTGGGCGGTGTCCAAACAAAATAATGATTTTATTAGATAGAAAATATGATTTTAATGGAATGGAGGGTAAAAAAATGAAAGATAAAATATTGAAATTTATAGGCATAGTATTGGTTGCAACGATATTGATTTTTTCAATATCTATATTTTTGACGCAAAAAGAAATAGAATATTTTAGTAAACAAATAATAGAAGTAAAAGAAAAGCCCTTATCTGTAAGAATTTTTGCAGACACTAGTTCAGGAACAAGTCCACTTACAGTAAATTTCAAACCTTTGTTGATAAACAACAGAGACAATACAGAGTTTCACTGGGATTTTGGTGATGGAAATATTTCAAATGAGGAAAAACCTATTTATATTTTTAAAAAGAGTGGTATATTTAGATGTAAATTAACCATCAAAGATGGTAATACGACAGCTTCTGATAGTTTTAATATAACTGTATTACCTAACAATCCGCCAGATTTTAAAATAATAGTTAGTAAAACTACAGGGTTCAGACCAGAAGAAATAAAATTTGATGTACAAGTTTTTGATCCAGAAGGTGATGAAGTAACATATCTCTGGAAGGTAAAATATCCTCCTTTTTTCTCAAATGAAAAAGTCGATAAAATAACTAAAAAAAATTTTACAAAAAAATTTATTAGAAATGGTAACTATGTAGCTGAACTGACAGTGACTGACGAAGCTGGAAATTCAGTAACTCAATTTGTAAGAATTCAAATATCTAAAAGTGAATTTGAGTCAAATATTGGATCGATAACAAACCTTATTACTAAATTTAAAACTGTGATTTGGCCTATATTAGAAGGAAACTTTGGACCTAAATTATATGATTTTTTGGATAGTTTTTGGCTGGATTTGCATCCATTTTTTCAAAAAATGATAGCAGCATTATTAGATTATCTTAATATAAGATATGATCCAATAATTCCTTATGCTAATCTTGAGTTTTTAGATATTGAAGATATTAATCATTCTTTAACTGTAAACTCAAAAGGAGATGTAAACACACAAACCAGTGTAAGCAGTATTATCAAAATTAAAAACAATGATAGTAATAATATTGCTAAAAATATTTACATAACATTGGTAAATCCAATAACTGAAGATAAAGGACTTAATGAAGAAATTGAATTGGATGAACTTGAAGTAAGTATTTATTCAGGCGGAGTTGATAAGAAGTTGTTCTTTGATGGAAGCTATAAAAATTTTAAAAATGGTTATTTAATAGATAGTCTTGATTACGGTGATGAATTTTTAGGAAATCTAGTTGTAACCTTAAATAAAGCAGCTGATGGTACATTTACAGATGATCAATCATATCCTTGCAATCTATATATTTTCCAAGAAAAAGCAGCCTATGTTGATGAAGTTCCATTTACAATTCTGACTTGATGAGACATCAGTTCAACATTTAATAATTTCTCTTTTTTTTTATTTAAAAATTATAAATTACAATTTTTTATAGATATTTTTTCTATGGGCAACTATTAAAACCAAAATTATAAGTTTTTCTTTTTCTATATCCAGGATAACTCTATAGTTACCAACTCTTAATCTGTATCCAGGGTCATCAATTATTTTCGTTATAAATGCTTCGGGTCTTATTCTTATTCTTTCCAAAGCCTTGATTATTCTCTCTTGGTCCTCTTTTTCAAGTTTTTTAAGTTGTTTGAAAGCTTTATCAGTAAAAAGGATTTCGTAGGTCATAGCTCCAGCTCTTTCTTGACCTTTGCAAAGGTATGAGTTTTACCAGTTTTTGCCTCAGCACGTGCCTCAGCTAATTCTTTTTTTGTTTGTTCATTCAACTCAGCCGTATCCTCCATCAGATCCCATATTATCTCTTCATAGGTTTCTTTTTCATAGAATTTCCTTTTTAATAGTTCCTTTTGAAGCTTTTTACTAATCTGAATTGTAGTATCCATAGTATATTATAGTCTGCTATAGCATATAAATTTTCCTATGCATACTTTACACATATAATTGGAATAAATAGTCTATGTACAAATTTATAACAAAATATCTCTAAAAATCTTTATAATATAGAATTTTGACTGGCATCCCGTTGATGATCTTCCATTAACAGAGGAATTCAAATAAGAATTGAAAAAATTTGGAAAAGCTAAATTTCATAAATATTGCTCAATCAAAGAATTAAGAGAAGATATTGAAAAAGGGGAAATAATTACCCTTACATTTTAGAATAAAACGTAAAATTTATAAATATGTAAGGTTAATATAATATCATGGTTTCAATCAAGAAGAAGAAAATCTCAAACAAAACCTATCACTACCTTCAACACACATATAGAATAAATGGAAAAGTCCATTATAAAGAAAAATACATAGGTGAGAAGATACCAAAGGATATTGAAAAAAAGAAAAAAGAATTTCTGGAGGAAATATACCAAGAACTATGGTATGATAAATTTGACAAAATAAAAGATAATTTTCAAAGAAATCAGAAAAAGATGCCAAAGAATATCGAAGAAAAAGAACTTGAAACTTTTGCAATAAGATTTACATATACAACAAATAAAATAGAAGGATCTACACTCACCCACAGAGAAACAGCACTTCTTTTAGAAAAAGGAATTACTCCTGCAAGAAGACCAATTGAGGATGTCAAAGAAGCAGAGCTCCACAGAAAAATATTTTATGAAATGATTGGTAATAAAAAAAATATCACAATTGCTACAATAATTCACTGGCATAAGGAGCTTTTCAAAGAAACAAAGAAGGATAAAGCTGGACTTATAAGAACTTATGATGTTGGGATAAGTGGTAGTAAATATAAGCCTCCTCATGCAATTGAACTGGATATACTGCTTAGAGAATTTTTTGATTGGTATAACCAAAATAAAAACAAAATGCATCCGGTACATCTGGCAGCACTTGTTCATCTAAAATTTGTTTCAATTCATCCTTTTGGGGATGGAAATGGTAGGATTTCAAGACTTTTGATGAACTATGTGTTAAATAAAAATGACTATCCGATGCTTATAATTGATTATTCAGAAAGAAACAGCTATTATAAGGCACTCGAAAAAAGTCAAATAGACAAAGATTCAAATTCTTTTACTCTTTGGTTTTTCAAAAGATATATCAAAGAGTATGAAAGTTATCTATAACTTTACCCTTACATTTTCAATAAAATTGATATTTTTTATAATTTGTAAGGGTAAATACCTATCAAATTCTGCTAGGTATTACAACAACGCTAGTAATAGTTACATTTATATCAAAACATTACATTATAAAACTATAAATTATATTTAGAGGGAGGCTAAAATGATTATAAAAAAAGGATTTGTAATTGGGATAATTATTTTGTTTATTGGACTTGCATTTATCCCAAGTTTCAATGCTGTATCTGTATCTATGTCCGATGATACAACACCACCAAAAATATATTTAGGGTGGGAATCTTGGAAGAATGAAGATGGTAAGTTGGTTATTCTTTTTATAGCAAATTGCAGTGATGATGAAAGTGGTATGGATAGAGTAGAATTTATTCTTGATGGTTTATTAGTAGAAACTTGTTATTCAGAACCATACGAATGGATATGTAATTATTCTCAACTTTGGGGACATTATTGTCTTTATGCCTATGCATATGATAAAGTGGGAAATTATGCGTCTGATTTTATTTATTTAAGGACTCGTAGTTTAAATATTGAATTTACTAATGATTGTGATTGTCAATCTAATGGTAAAACACATCTTTTAGAGAAATTAATCAATAGATTTGAGAAGAATGAAATATTATCAAATGTTATTGACTTGGATAATCATCAGGATGATAGACCTCTATGTGAATTGTTATATACATTGGGATTATATTATAGTGATTTAGGTAGATATTATCTTTATTCAGGGCATTATTTTATAGGTAAAATATATTTAGGAATTTCTTTATATTTTTATACGGTTGGTGTTCTGTTATTTTGTTGGCCATTTATTCCATAATGTCTATTAAATTTGATGAATAGATAAATATGAATAAACCACTCAAAGTATCTTTCACGGTAAAATTCCTCCTCTAAAGATTGACAACTTAATTGTATTATAGATTTATATACCATATATTCGTTTTATAAAATAAAAGAGGGAGGCAAATAAAACTTGAAAAGACGCTGTCTATCCTTTGGGATAACACTTATTTTTATTATTTCAACAGTTAGTCCTATTGTTTTTGGATTTTATATGATAACTTCGTTAACTCCTGCAATCAATTCTAATATCTCTAATGAATTAGCTGTTTATTTTATTGATGTAGGTCAAGGAGATTGTATATTGATACAGACTCCAGAAAATAATTATATTCTTATTGATACAGGATATCAACAATATGCTCAGACCGTCATTGATTTTTTAAGTGACTTGTCAGTTACAACATTATTGGCTTTTATTGGAACACATCCTCATGCTGATCATATTGGTGGGTGTGAGGAAATATTTAATGAGTTTGAAATACTTAGTATCTACCATCCAGGTTATCCTTATGACTCTGAAACTTATCAAAGGTTTCTAAATGCTGCTCAAAACGAGGGATGCCCAATTTATACAGATGATGAGGTTGATCCAGGTGACAATATAGATATCAACAGTACAGTTACTTGTCAGATATTACATATTGATAAATCTGCTTCAAATGCAAATGATGCAAGTATTGTACTTCGTTTAGATTACGAACAAGTAAGTTTTTTATTTACAGGAGATATCAATGGTGATCAACCTGACTATGTGGAATCATACTTGGTAGATAACTGGGATGTTGATGTTGATGTTTTAAAAGTACCTCATCATGGAAGTAAATACAGCTCAACAAATTATTTTCTAGATGAAGTAACACCAGCTGTTAGTGTTATTTGTTGTGGTATCAATAATCCCTATGGTCATCCCCATCCAGAAACATTATTAAGACTGGGTGAACATGATTCTTTAATATATCGTACTGATTTGAATAGTACTGTCTTAGTAAAAACCAATGGATTAGACTGGTCTGTTTTTTATACTAAACCAAATCATTCTCCATATCCTCCAAGTGATCCTATACCACCAGATGGTGCTGATAGTGTGCCATTTGATATTAATCTTTGTTGGGTTGGAGGTGACCCTAATCTAGGAGACACAGTTACATATGATTTATATTTTGGCGTAACAAATCCACCTACCAAGAAATCCAGTAACCAGACTGTAACTTTTTATGACCCACCAGGTGATCTATTATCGTATAAGGTTTATTATTGGGGAGTTGTTGCGTGGAGTAACGGAGGTTTATGCTCACAAGGACCTATATGGAAATTTTCTACGGATTTACCTCCTCCTAACCAGCCAATAATAGATGGTCCAAAACATGGTAGAGTGGGAGTAGAATATACTTATACATTTAATTCAACAGATTATTATAGACCTGATTTTTATTATGAAGTGGATTGGGGTGATGGCTTCTATGAAACTGTAAATCCTACTTGGCCTAATCCTGAGGTTCCAGGTCCTGGAATAGCAAATCATTCTTGGTGTAAAAAGGGTACATATGTAATCAAGGCAAGAATACATGACGCCTTTGGTTATATCAGCCCCTGGGGTAAACTAACTGTATATATGCCAAGAGATAAAGCAATTATAACATCACAATTCCTAAAATGGTTACAATCTCATCCTAATATGTTCCCGATATTAAAACAGATACTAGGATCATAAAAAACTAACTCTTACTTTTTTTATTCTAATAGTAATACTTAAGAATCATTGAGATATACCAACATGCATATATTTGACAGGGAGGTAAAAAAATAAAGAGATAAAAAAAACTATTTATAGTCTGATAGAGAGCGCCGAGGAGGGGCGCTATATTATAAGTACCCAACATCGAGGGAGGTTAATTTGAATTGACTTTGCCAATAACGGATCAATATCTAATTCGATATATATGTGAGCAATGTGATGATCAAGAATTAAAAAATGTATTAAAAAATGTAATGAACAAACCTTGGGTTAGATAGAACCATTTTATAAAAGGAATATTGAGAGCGCCGAGGAGGGGCGCTATATTATAAGTACCCAACATTGAGGGAGGTTGAAATGAATTGACTTTGCCGATAAGTGATCGAACTCAAATAGAATATCTATTAAGAGGATGCGATATGAATGAAGTACACTATGTGTTAAAGAATGTTATGAATGAACCTTGGGTTATATAGAACCTATATTTAAAATAACGAAAATATACAGATAAAATAAAAAAATATGAAAGGACAAATGTAATAATAGATAAAAAAACGAAAAAAACTTAGTTTGATATCTATAATAAAAGATTGTAAATTTAAGGGAGGAATATAAAATGATATTAGCTTATGCGATTGGGATTTTAGTACTTTTAATACTCTGGTTTCTATATTATTTAGCTACAGGCGAAAAGGATTTTCGAAAATATTTTATGGGTGCTGATGGGTTATTAAGTACATCAAAGTTTCAATTTTTCCTCTGGACGATAGTCGTAATTTTTGCTTACGTTACAATTTTTTCAGCAAGAGCGTTAAACGGTGACTTTGATGTTATATCAACCTTACCAGAAAATTTACTTATTGCAATGGGTGCTACTGTAACCACGACTGCTACATCTAAGGCTATAGCTGTTTCTAAAAATAATGGAAAGAACTTAAAAAATAAAGGTAATAAAACTGAGGATTTAAAGATTCGTTACCTTTTCAAAGATGATGATGATAAAAAACATGATTTAAGTAAGATCCAGATGCTTGCATGGACTTTTATAGCAATTGGTATTTTTATCATCCGTTTACTATATGAAGTTGAAAGAGGAAATATAAATATACCAGATATAGACACAGCGCTTATTGTATTGATGGGTTTAGGACAAGGAGCATATCTAGGAATGAAATTGACGAACGGAAAAAAATAAATAATGTTTAACCACGATTAATTGCAAACCAATTCCATCAAGGTCAATATCTAAATAGATGGCTAGATCAATCAAATTTAAAAAAAATTTTGTGAAAAAGTACTACATAATGTAACATTATATATTGAAGATAATGATGGTTATTTTGATAAAATTACAAAAACTATCAATATCACAGTAGATAATCAACCGCCAAATGATCCTATTATTAATGATCCTATTTCTGGTAAACCCAATATTAATTATTCTTATATATTTGTATCAGAAGACCCTGATGACGACAAGGTATATTATGATATCTTTTGGGGAGATGGAACAAATAGCAGTTGGTTAGGACCATATGAATCAAATAAAGCAATTATGGTTAACCATTCATGGTCTTCAAAGGGCAAATATATAATAAAAGTAAGATCAAGAGACATATGCAAAGCAAAAAGCAATTGGACAGAACTTGAGATAACAATGCCCCGTGATAAAACAATCGACAACCTATTATTAAGATTCCTTGAGAACCATCCATTTTTATACCAATTTTTGCAGTTAATTTTACAGAGATTAATATTTTAAAAAAACTTCTTTTTTTATTTTTTGTTCAAAAAACTAAAATTATCCGATGATAATCATACTTTAAACATATATTAAATCTTAACTATTAAATATAAATACTTGATTTTTTTATTGTTAAGGGGGAGGAAAAAATCCTTCACTGTGATTATTGGTCTACCCCATATTAACATATCTCTTCTACTTCCCCCTTTCCCTCCACCTTTTCAAAACAAATCTCTCTTATTTATTTTTTTATTCTACAGGGATATATTTAAAACACTATATCTTATACCATATAAGAAAGATATTTGAAAGGGAGGTAAATGAAAATGAAAAATATTATAAAAAATGTTTATAAGACAGGAATAATCTTTACTATTTGTTTTGCTTTTGTAATCCCAGGTATTGCATTTACAGAAAAAAATCTATCTAAAGAATCCTCAGTTTTTGCTGATGCAACTTTTGAGTGGATTCCTGTTAGTGCTAGCGGTTTACATACAATTGTAGGAAATGAAATTATTCTTCATGAAACAGGACAGATAGTTACATTGGAAATATACGTTTCCAGTTGGTCGCCAAAATTATTAAAGACCATTCAAGCAACAGTTGATTCATCGAAATATTCAAATGGAGTAGGCGGAACTTTGATTCCATATGGTTGGCCAGGAACACCTGAAGATGGATGCTTTATCGATACCAGCAGAACTGATTTTGTGTTCTATGGCATGGTTTACATTGATGCTGTATCTTACTCAGCTCTGGACTATATGTGGGGAGCAACACTTCTTATGGATGCTAAGTCTGATAGTGGTCTTTCTTATTATTTAGGTACACTTATTCTTGAAATTCCAGCTACTGCAGATGGTACTTATAATATCGATTTTATCGATGGTACATCTAAAACTTTTATGAAGGATGATGGTGATAATCAAATACTTCCTATAATTACCACGCCAGCAGTGATTACTATTAATCATGCTCCAAATAAACCTGCTACACCATCTGGCACAATTAATGGAAAAGTTGGAACGCCTTATACATATACTACAAATTGCATTGATCCAGATGGAGATCTCGTAGACTTCTGGTTTGACTGGGGAGATGGACACAACAGTAGTTGGGTTGGACCCTTTGCATCTGGTGCTCCAGGAAGTGCAAGTTATACATGGACATCACAGGGTACTTATAGTATACAAGTAAAAGCCAGAGATAGTAAAGGTATAGAAAGTATCTGGTCTGATCCACTCGTTGTAAAAATGCCAAGGGATAAATCAATCAACGCTCTTAATCAATGGTTACATAACTTCTTACAGTCTCATCCTAACCTTTTTCCAATAATAAGACA
>Ga0209536_100000430_pt1 | contig 67863 bp, 54 predicted proteins | sample DeeMarSeWOR28_12_FD_187461 | JGI IMG/M metagenome (GOLD analysis project Ga0209536, IMG submission 187461) | Marine sediment microbial communities from White Oak River estuary, North Carolina - WOR-2-8_12 (SPAdes) (version 2) | ecosystem: Environmental > Aquatic > Marine > Intertidal zone >...
TCCTTAAGTTTTTTTGGTTGTACCATAGCGATGCATCCCTATATTATTTAGATACCTAATGTTTTGGTCTTATCCAACCTGCTCAATGCAATCTTAAGACTTTCACGAAGACGTTCAACCGCCTCCACCATATAATTTATCTCATCATTCGTTTTTAGCTTAACCGCTTCATCCAGATCGCCACGACTTATTTCATTAGCCCTTTTTGCCAGGCTTAAAATCGGTACAATTATTCTATTTGCCAGGAAATATACGATTATGATTCCTAATAAGGTAATAATAATTATTCCGATAAGAATATAATTGTTGGTCTCCTGGACTTTGGAAACGATATAATCCCGGATCATCCCGATACGGATATAACCGAGGCTGCCCTCCTCAACCGGGACAATGATATCATAGCACTCTGAACCGGTACCGGTTAGTTTGATTAACTGAGGTTGATTAAAAATTATTTCATCTGTTAAATTTCGCTTGAGCTCCGGTGGAACATTTCCATTATAGGTATCAACCATTATTTGCTGGTCGGCATCCTGAATTAATATGTAACCCACACTTTCAAAGTTAAGTGAACTCGTGATCATCTCCCGCAGTCCGACAACATCCTCTTCCAAAATAAGTTCCGCGCTGTAGCGGGAGATCTCCTGGGCAATCGTCCTGCCCCGTTCAATAACTTCCCTCTCCAGTGCCCCGGTCACACGGTCATGCACAATGAAGATAATGATCAGCCCGAGAAACAGATTGCTGAAGATTAATATACCACTGATCTTCCACCTCAGGCTGATAAATTTCATAGTTTCCTTAGTTGTTTCAGCATTATATTCTGATAGTTGATCCTTTTCACATCGTCCTCAATCGTCCGACTGATCATTTCAACCAGAAGCGGGAGTTTTTCAGAGCTGAATTCTGACCGGTCTTCATTCAGTTCAATCAGCATTTCATCAATAACAAATGACGCAACAGGGCCGATATATTCTGTGAGCGTTTGCTCTAAATTTTTAAATAACTCATTGTCCACGTATTCTTTATCGGCATGATCCGTGACTTTTATTAAATTTTTTTGATGCAAATTATCCAAAACGGATAAAACTTCCGATTTTTCCAGTACCGAGTTTTGCGCAATCTCGCTGATCGACCGGATCCCGTTTATTTGAAACAATAATTCCCACTCCTTTTCCCTTAATCTTACCTTTTCGGAACTGTGGGTTCTGGTAACTTCTAAAACCATTCGGTCATCAAACTGCTGTTCATTTTTGAATCTAAACATAGGTGATATATCACTCGGAATTAATTAGCCACTCCCCGAAAAACGGTCTTTTTAATCAATGCTTCACCTGCATCACAATAACCTCTGCGATAGCATGATTTTACTGTCAAATATACATAAATTTATAATTTAACTGCCATGCTGATTTATAGCAATTTCGAAATTAAATTAATCTCCCATTCATCCAGATCGCCAGTTCGCAAATGATTAACTTTAACATTCTTCATTTTCTTCAACATCTTTTGCGTCTTCCGGTCTGCTTTGATAGCTGCAAGTGATACATTCAGCGTCATCCGGATCAGCGGGAATGACGCATTATTCCGACAGAAGGCTAAAAGGATAAATATTTCATCGGCAATCCCGATAATGCGAGTGTCGCGCCAGACAATCTCGATTTCCTTGACTGGCCATTTATAGTTCCGGTATAGAGTGATTACTCGCATGAGCCTTTTGGTTAATTCCGGCATTTCACTTTTATATTGATCCAGACCTTTCCGGTTCAGCATTTCACCGGTGTGCGACAAAATAACGACCCCCTCCACGCTATCGAGAGTTAGGATGTTTTGCAATCTGTCATCCATCTTACGCTCAAGCGTCTCCGGTTAAAATACGTTCAACATAGGGCAATATAGTATCGAGCTGATGACGTGCATCAAATTCAATATACGTAATATCCTGTCCTATTTTACTCAAAACGACTCTGATTTTATTAATCACCAAACTGATCAGTTTTACTTCATCCAGATGCAGCAGGCGGCTGATCCGGTCGATTTCATAAATGCTGAATGCTGCCGACCTGAAACTTTCTCGGTCGTCAAATGCAGCGTATAACGGATCACCGTCCATAGTCACAAAAGCGGCGCGTTTTACCCCTTTAACATTGAGCAACATGCTGATAATTTTCTTTTCTTTCGCGGTATCTGAGGAATGGAGTGTATCAAACTGATGTAATCCTTCCAGCATCAGGTTGCTCCAATTATCGGTAATTGAGACAATCGGAGGGCGTACCGCAATTTCGACTTTAAACTTTCCGTCGTCCAATCCCAATAATCGGAAAAGCGCTTCCTTTCCTATATCGGGATCAAACTCAGCATGTACAATCTGACCGTTTTGAAAATAAATCGAACCATATTTGCCGGAATGTTCGATTGTAAGCTTTGATTCATTTTTTTCCATACAATTCAACTGGATCAGATTGGGAAGTTTCAAATCTTTGAGATTTCCTACGAGTGCCATATTAATTCAGAATATCCATAACTAACTTTTTAATATCTTTAATTTCAAACGGTTTTTCGATATAGTGATGGGCGCCTATACGGAGCGCCTCCTCTTTCTTTTCTTCTGATCCGTAGGCAGTCATTACGATAACAGCGGTTCGCGGGTACTTTTGACGAATCTGCGCGAGCAATTCTAGGCCGGTCATACCTGGCATGCTGATGTCGGTAATGACCAGATCGAAATTATCCCCGGCCAGCCTCGCGACTGCTTCTTCTCCGGAGGAGGCGGTGATTACCTCATAATCCTGTTTGGCCATAATAAATGTTTGATAAAGACTGAAGGTAAGGGTTTCCTCATCATCAACAATCATTAGTTTTTTGACCGTGCTCATAGCATAATCGACCTTATATGAATTTATATTCCTGTTTATAATTGCTGTCAGACAGCTGGCAGAATCATAGTAAAGACCGAACCGTTTCCGGATTTGCTGGTTACATTCAACTGACCACCGTTTTCTTCAACAAGGCGTGATGAGATCGATAATCCAAGCCCCACACCGTCAGTTTTTGTTGTGTAAAAAGGATTAAATACCTTTTCCAGAAGATCAATATCGATACCGCATCCGTTATCCTGTATATCGACCGCAATCATCTGAACAGTGTGGTTTGATACGCTGGTTTTGTCATAAATACGTACGGCTATTTCACCCCCCTCACCAATGGCATCCATGGCATTCAGAAGCAAATTGAAGATTACCTGCTCAATCTGATTTTCATCCACATATACATACCGTAACCGGTGATGATATTCCCGTTTTAAAATGATTTTTTTCCTTTTCATTTTTGATGCCAGAATGATAAATACACCCTCAATAAGCGATTCGATGTCGACACTATTTTGATGTGGTTTGCCCGGTTTTGCAAATTTAAAGAATTTTTTGAGCAGCTCGTTTGAACGATCAATTTCTTTCACAATACGACGAACCAGCTGGGTACGAGGATCATTCGGGCTAAAACTTTCCTCCAGAACCTGGGCGGATGTCTTAATCCCTGCCAACGGATTCCTGATTTCGTGTGCGATTCCCGCAGAGACTTCTCCGAGTGTAGTTAAACGGTCAATTCGTTCCATCTGCGCACGTAATGTATTCAGATTGGTCAGATCCCTGAAACTGATAATCACTCCGTTGTACTTTGGATCATCTGCTCTCAGCAAGGTTGTGCTGAATCCGATCGGTATAATATTCTCTGTTCTGGAAAGCAGACTGACCTCTTTACTCTCAAACATATTTTTATGAGTCATGAGTTGGTGCAATATCGACTCGGCTTCCTGATGATCAGCAAATATGATCCGCACAGACTTGTCGATCAGTTCATCATACCGATAGTCCAGGGCTTTCAGTGCGGCTGAATTTATGAACGTTATTTTTTCGGTAAAATCAATGGTAATGATACCACTGGAAATATTCTGAATGATACCTTTATGAAATTTATACACTTTTTCAAGTGCCCGTGTACGGTCAAGCAGAATACGGTACTTTTCGCGCAGATCTCTTAGCTCACGCTCACGGCTGGTGTTTTTATCGCTCAAAGTCCGGTTTATCAGCGATATAGATTCCTTCTTTGCTTCGAATTGCTTGCTCATTTTTATTGGGGATTCTTTTGTTTAAATCAATTTAAGAAAAATGCAGTTCGTGTCGCAACAAATTCGTCTAAAGCATATCAATCGGATCCACATCAATAATCACACGGAATTTGTTTTTGGAGGGTTGGAGGAAAGAACCGATCAGATTATTTATTACTTTTTTTGTGCTTATACCGGTTCTATCCAGAGTTAGGTTCAATTTCAATATTATATGCCAGCGATACATGTTTTTTAATCTGAAAAAAGGCGCCGGTGCCGGACCGATCACCTCAAATCTCTGGCGTGCGCTGACGCGCAACCGTCGTGCAACCTGCCGGGCTGTGCTCAGAGCTTCGCCTGATGCCGATGCGGAAATTCTGATTTGTATCAACCTGACAAATGGCGGATAACTGAGTTTCTGGCGGTGTTCCAACTCCTGGGTGTAAAATCCGCTGTAGTTGTGGGCCCGGGCATAGCGAATGGCCGGAAATTCATCCGAAAAGCTCTGGATTATTACGTCTCCTGCTTTTATACCGCGGCCGGCTCTTCCGGCAACCTGGGTAAGCAGCTGAAAAATCCTTTCCGATGCGCGGAAATCCGGCAGGCTTATGCCCACTTCAGCAGAAATCACCCCCACAACGGTAACATTCGCGAAGTCAAGTCCTTTCGCGATCATCTGGGTACCCAGCAATATATCAACCTGATGGGCATTGAATGACTGCAAAAGTGTATCATGGGCACCTTTTCGGCCGGTGGTATCTAGATCCATGCGCAGCAATCTTGCATCCGGGAATAACGCATGCAGTTCCCGCTCAATTTTTTCAGTGCCAATACCTTTGTATCTAATTTTCTCACCACCGCAGCGCATACAGGTAGTATCTGCCGCCTGTTGATTTCCGCAGTAATGGCACTGCAATGTATTATTGTAGGCATGATAGGTATATGCAATCGAGCAATTGACGCAAAGCGGAATATGTCCGCAATCTTGACACTGCATAAATGATGCAAATCCGCGTCGGTTCTGCATGATTATCACTTGCTCTCTATTATCCAGCGCTGACTGGATCCTAGCTTCCAGTTGGGGCGATATGATGTTCGGTTTACCTGATGTTTGACCTAAACGACGCATATCAATGACGGTAACCCGAGGCAAAAGCGCATTGTTTATCCGTTTTTTCAGTTCGATCAGCCGGTATTTACCTGTTTGTGCGTTATGATATGACTCAACCGCCGGGGTTGCCGATCCCAGAATTACCACCGCATTCTGTTTTTGAGCCTGGTAAATTGCCACATCTCTTGCATGATAGCGCGGTGCAGGATCACGCTGTTTATAGGAGGCATCGTGTTCCTCGTCAATAACATAGATGCCAACATTTTTAAACGGCATAAAAAGGGCTGATCTTGGTCCGACAATGATTGCATACCTTCCGGCCTGCACCCTGCGCCAGGTATCATAACGCTCACCGAGCGAAAGGCGGCTGTGAAATACTGCAACCTGCCCCGGAAATTCATTTTCAAACCGCATGACAGTCTGCGGTGTAAGACTGATTTCAGGGATTAAGACAACCGCGGTTTTACCCTGATTGACCGCCAGCCTGATTGATTCAATATAGACCTGCGTTTTACCACTTCCGGTTATGCCGTGTAATAAAAACACACCGAATTTATTATCAATAAGGTGGCGTTTTACCTGCTCACATGCCCGTTTCTGATCAGGATTCAACCTGAGTTCCCGTTTTTCCTCGCGATATACAAATTCAGATTCCCTTAGTTTTTCCCGCTGCTCAGTTTTAATTATACCACGCTGAATCAACCTTTCAATCCGGCTATCCGACAGTCCACTCAGTTTCCTGAACTCATTCAGGCGATAAAATTTACCGGCACAGTTTTGCAGCAGAGCTTGGATTGCCTCACTGTCGCGCAAACCGGTGAAATTACCGGAAATCATATCCGGAATGACCAGGATTTTTTCGTACGATTTTGCCACCCGGACACGGCTGACAGAGTGCGACAGTCTGACGAGTCCCTTCTTTTGCAGGACACCCAGTGAATAATAAAATGATCCTGTACCGAATTTCTGACGGTAAAATTTTGTATCACGATCTGGTTCTCGGAAAATTATATCATACAGATGCCGCTGGTTTTCATTTATTTGTGCTAAAATTTCAGGATTAACCTCTGTGGGCTGGATCCGTTGGATTGATTTTTGTTCAAGCCCTTTCGGCAATGCAAGCTGAACCGATTGTCCCCAGCTGCACATGTAATAGTCTGCCATCCAGGCGGTCAGATTGAGCATTTCTTCAGAAATGAGCGGGGTGTCATCAGATATATCGATGATATCTTTACATTTGGAGATTTGTGTTTGATCGTTACAAGAAACTACTACTCCGGTTAATTCTCTCTTTCCGAATGGCGCGAGCACCAGTACACCGGGTTTAACGATCCGTTTAAACATATCCGGAACATGGTAAGTGAAAGTACGCGGGACAGCGAGATTGAATATGACCTGTGCATATTGCATATGCTGAGCTGTGTATATTTTGAGTATGGATAAAAGGGCGGCACTGCGCCGCCCTCATGCAAATAATTGTCTGACTTTGTTTCTGCCTGACGAAATAAGTTCAGGTATTTCGGTTGTTACTCTTTAACAACCCAGACTTTTATTTTGGCTTCAACATCGGTATGCAATTTGATCGGCACGGAATATATCCCGAGTGATTTAATTGGTTCCTCGAGCAGAATTTTACGCTTATCCAGCTTATATCCCTGTTCTTCGAGTGAATCAGCAATATTCTGCGAAGTTACAGAACCAAACAGTTTTTCCTCTTCGCCAACCTGAACGGTAATCGTACAAGAGATATTCTCGAGAACTTTGGCCAGTTCTTGCGCATCACGTTTTTCCCGCTCTTTTATCCAGCTGAGCTGTTTCTTTTCATTTTCGAAGCGTTTCAGGTTTGCTGTTGTTGCCACCATGGCCATACCTTGGGGAATCAGGTAGTTTCTCGCAAATCCGGGTTTTACATTGATAATCGTACCCGCATTGCCCAGTTTCTCATGATCTTGACGTAGTATTACTTTCATCGATATAATTCCTTTCCGCATTACCGTGGGACATCGGAGACATAGGGAATTAATGCCAGATGTCTTGCGCGCTTAACCGCAGAAGCCAGCTGTCGTTGGCTGCGGGCGCAATTTCCGGACGTTCTGCGGGGAATAATTTTCCCCTGTTCGGTTAAAAAGCGGCTTATTTTTTTGATATCCTTAAAATCAATATAAAGATCACGACACGATTGCTTGTCTTTGCACCAGCGACAGACGCGTTTCTTGCGCGCCTTCATTCCCATGCTCATCTTTGAGTTGCGGGTATTTCTGGATATGTTCCTAGGCATTTTCGACCTCCTCTACCTTCTGCTTGGCGGCTGTTTTCTTCTCCTTCTGTTCATCCTCAATACCCAGATTCTCCCCGCTTCTTTTCTGCATCTCTTTTTCTCGCTGTCTTGCCTTCAATTTATTTTTTGTATAGCGGTATGTTAGATAACGGATGACTTTATCGGCGAAATTGTATTCCGTTTGGAGCACCTGCGGCAGATTACCTTCTGCTTCAAACTCAATCGACACATAATAACCGTACTGTTTTTTCTCTATCTCATAAGCAAGGCGTCGCTTTCCCCACTTATCAATGGTCAGTACCTTACCGTTATTGCCCTCGATGATTTCCTTCACGCGGTCGATAGTCTTATCGATTTCCTCCTGTGTCAAAAGACTGTCGAGGATGAAGATGGTTTCGTACATAGCCATACTAAATTCTCCTTTGGTCTAGCGTTTCCACAGGCGTCATGCTGTGGAAAAGGATATATGGTTTTAGTTGTTTATATTATAACCTGAAATTAATTTTAACTGGAAACAAAGTCACAGATAAAAAGGTACCAAGTAATCCAGTTTCCAATCCAAATTTCTCTTTTCACATCAAGTTCTGTTCACTAAATCAACGGTGCGATCACAAGTGATACCACCGACATGAGTTTTATCAAAATATTCAACGACGGTCCGGCTGTATCTTTAAACGGATCCCCAACCGTGTCGCCTACTACGGCGGCTTTATGAGCGGGAGAACCTTTGCCGCCCTGTGCGCCACCTTCAATATGTTTCTTGGCGTTATCCCAGGCGCCACCTGCATTGGCCATAAAAATAGCCAGTAACACGCCTGATACAGTAACGCCGGCCAATACCCCTCCGAGCATTTCCGGTTCACGAAGAATCAATCCAAACAATACCGGGGTCAGCACCGCCAGCAGTCCCGGAATAATCATTCGTTTAAGAGCAGCGGCGGTTGCGATATCAACACACCGTGCATAGTCTGCCTTCGCTTTTCCTTCCAGCAAGCCGGATATTTCACGGAACTGCCGTCGAACTTCCTCAATCATATCAAATGCCGCTTCACCGACAGCACGCATCGCCATGGAAGAGAATACGAATGGTATGACACCACCAATCAGTAATCCGGCCATCAGTTTCGGATCATTAATATCAAGAACCAGCTGATCAATTCCCAGGGCTTTTGCCGCTGTCTCCCGGAAAGCTGCAAACAGGGCCAGGGCAGTCAGGGCAGCGGATCCGATAGCAAACCCTTTGCCGATTGCCGCAGTTGTATTACCAACCGCATCCAGTTTATCGGTACGTCCACGAACTTCAGCAGGCAGTTCGGCCATCTCGGCACATCCTCCGGCATTGTCGGCGATCGGACCATACGCATCGACCGCCAATTGGATACCGGTGGTTGAGAGCATGCCTAATGCAGCAATGGCAATACCATAAAGACCGGCATAATTGTATGCAACGATGATTGACAACGCAATCGTAAGGACCGGCCAGGCAGTAGAATACATGCCATTCGCCAGACCGGAAATGATATTAGTCGCCGCTCCTGTATCACTGGCTTTAGCTATTTTACGGGCAGGGCTTCTGGATTCCGACGTAAAATATTCGGTCAGCAGCCCGATAAGCGTACCTGCGACCAAACCGGTAATTGTGGCCAGAAAGATATCCAGGGCAGATACACGAATCCCGGACAGCAACACCTCACCGGGTACCAACCAGTCAATGACGAAGTAGCTGATTATCACCATTAATCCGGCGGCACCAAAAATTCCGATATTCAGCGCTGTCTGGGGATTTCCACCTTCTTTGGTTTTTACAAAAAAGGTCCCGATAATCGACACCAAAATACCTGCCGCAGCAAGTAAAAGTGGAAGTGTTACCAGATTTGCCGCACCGGCAGATGCAGCCAGCACCATCGCGCCGATAATTGAGCCGACATAGGATTCAAATAAATCCGCTCCCATACCGGCCACATCGCCGACATTATCGCCGACATTATCGGCGATCGTCGCCGGATTTCTGGGATCGTCTTCCGGGATTCCGGTTTCAACTTTACCTACCAGATCGGCACCCACATCGGCGGCTTTGGTATAAATACCACCCCCGACTCTGGCGAAAAGTGCAATAGTAGATGCACCCATTGCGAAGCCTGAGAGAATGGTCATAACATACGGGAGCGAAGTCCCTTCATCTGTTCCACCATAAAAGAAGAACAGCGTCGCAATTCCCAGCACCCCGAGCCCGACCACGCTCATACCCATCACCGATCCGCCACTGAAGGCCACACCCAGTGCTGCATTGAGACTGTTCCGTGCCGCCTGGGTGGTTCGATGATTGGCTTTTGTGGCAACGCGCATACCAAAAAAACCGGCAAGGGCACTGCATAAGGCTCCGACTATAAAGGAGACAGCCACTAATTCTGTACCGGTTGAGATATTCCCGAAATACAGGAGTATCCCGACGGCGATTACAAAAACAGACAGTATCTTATATTCACGTGCCAGAAACGCCATTGCCCCTTCTCGAACCGCATGTCCAATGGCGATCATTTTTTCATTACCCGGATCCTGTCTGGCAATCCAGGAAGACCTGTACAGCGAAAATAAGAGTGCAAGTATCGCGCATACAAAAACCAGTATCAATACATTTCCATCCATCTTAACCTTTCCGATTTCACAATAAAAAGGATTTGTTGTATCTGTTCATCGTCTCTTCCATACCGTTCTCGAGCCAGTATCCGATCGCTTCACAAGCGATTGGGATTAATTCGAGCAATAGGTTCTGTTCGGTTTTGCTAAAGTTTGACAGTACATGGTCAACCGCATCATTAAAATTGTTTCCGATACCAAAGCGAAACCGGCAAAAAAAAGATTGACCAATCTCTTCAATGATCGATCTGATTCCGTTATGCCCGCCATCACTGCCGCCTGTCCGAAATCTGAAAGTACCGAGGGGCAGATGAAAGTCATCATAAACCACCAGGATATCTGCCAGGTTAACCGGGAAATAGCCAAGAACATGCTGAACTGCCCGGCCGCTGCGATTCATATATGTAACAGGTTTGACAAAAATTGCCCGCGTACGGGCAATTTCTACCTCAGCATAATAATAATCCCCTTTACCAGCCTTAAAGGGGACAGAATACGGATTTACAAAATGATCGATAATATCAAAACCGATATTGTGACGGTTCTTAGAATACCTCGATCCGGGATTGCCTAAACCAAAAACCGCACGCAAAACATACTACCTGCTTTATTCCGCTTCCTCTTCCTCTTCCTTCTTGGATTTTGAAATAACCTCCGGTTCTGCTTCCTCTTCTTCAAGTTCTTCTTCAGCTTCAACCGTAATTTCTTCTACCTTTTTCGGCATTACCACAGAACACAGAGCTGTATGTATATCGCCTTCGATTTTGATATGTTCCAGTTTCAGATCACTGATATGAAGCGAATCACCTATATTCAGTTCAGATATGTCAACTTCGATTTCATTCGGTATATATTTGGGAAGGCAGGTTATCTCAAGTTCAGAGCGCAGTTCCTGAAAGACACCACCCATTTTTACACCAGGAGACACTCCTACGAAATGCAGGGGTATCGCCAGCGATATTTCCTGACCTGCTTTGATCCGCTGAAGATCCACGTGGATAATATCTCCTTTGACCGGATGGTGCTGAATTTCCTTTACAACGGTGCGCTGTTTGATATCACCGTAATGGACGACAAAGACGGAGCGGGTCTCTGTCAGCAGTTTTTCAAATGCCCGCCGGTTCATCTGCAATGTTACAGGTTCCGCCTCGATGCCATAAAGCACGCATGGAATTTCACCCGACCGCCGTAGTTTTCTGGCGAAGCTTTTACCTTTTCGTTCTCTGATTTCAGCCGATATTTCTGGTTCCCGCATTATAAAACTCCTGATTGATCAAAATATAAAACAGCTGGGGCGGAAGGATTCGAACCTCCGAATGCCGGGACCAAAACCCGGTGCCTTACCACTTGGCGACGCCCCATTATAAGCCGAGTATGGGTTTTGCATATTGAACTGTATATGCCGACTCCAGTAGATTACAGGCTTTTTCAGCCTGTGACCTGCTCTGAAAAACGCCGAATACGGTCGAACCACTACCGCTCAGAGCTGCGAAATCGGCTCCGGCATCATATATCCGTTGCTTTATTTCCGCTAATTCCGGGAACACAACAAAGAGTGTACGCTCGAAATCATTATAGCAGTATTTTTTGAAATCGGTAACACCAATTTCATGAAAATTAAAGCCAATAAATTTATGTTTACATTCTTCTTTTGTCAAGTTCAAATTCAACTTTTTATATGCCCAAACAGTTGATATTCGTACTTCCGGCAAGACCAGTAATAGAAAATAATCTTGTTCAGCTGCAATAGGTTGAATCTTTTCTCCTCTACCGGTAACCCAGGCTGTTTTTCCGTTCAGAAAAAAAGGGACATCTGAGCCCAACTGTTCTGCCAGAGGAATCAATTCACTGCGACCCAGATTGAGTTCGAACAACTGGGCCGCGGCTTTCAAAACGGTGGCTGCGTCGCTGCTTCCACCACCCAACCCGGCTCCAATCGGAATCTTTTTATCCAGATTAATCGATAATCCGCTAATCCCGAAACTCTCCATCATCAGTCTGGTTGCTGCCACACATAAGTTCGATGGATCTGTCTCGAGTGATTTCAAATTCGACGTGAAACGAATCCCTTCATATTTTTTGATAATCAGATGATCAGAAAAATCAATTTCCTGAAAAATGGATTCTATTTCATGATAGCCATCAGGGCGACGGTATTTTATCGCCAGTGCCAAATTAATCTTTGCATTTGCCGCGATTCTGATTTCCTGCATCTTTACCCTTGAATTCACAGTTCTGTAAAATTAAAATACCAAAATCTAATTCACAAATCCCAAATAAACTCCAATTCGTTCTGTGCAAAGTCCGGAAATCAAATCAGCGGGCGATTTACCATTTGGTGCATAAATTGCTTTATGCAACTGGTGACGTGAGGCGGAACACCTAGAGCTAAATAGGCGGGATTATTTAAGTGTCAGGCTTAGCCTTATATTGTGATCCTCCAGTCTTTCAATCTGAAATCCATTATGCTTAAGCATTTTTAAACTGGCCACATTTGATCTTTGTATGATACAATACACGCTGTTATAGCTTTCCCGAAGTTTTTCGAGGAGAACCTTCAGGGCGTATTTTCCTATCCCGTGATTTCTGTCACCCACGATCATCAGGAGTTGCGCCCGTCTTTCAAAAATATCTTCCTCTGTTTCATAAAACACCTTTATATCACCGACATGGCGATCGCATGCATGAATCTCAAAGTATTTCTGGAAATTTGTCAGCATGTTCGCCCCATCCTGAAGGGATATATTTTCATCCAGATAGACGTATTTATTGACCTCCGGATCATTCAGCCACTTGCGTCTGGTAGAAGTCGGTTTGATCACTTTCGTTTCGATTAATTCGAGTTGCATTTACAGCCTCTTCGCAAGGGACATCTATAATAATATACCCTCTGCGGCAGTTTTAATTGTGACCGGGATTACACTTTATTTGTCAATTTTAATTCAAACGGTCAAAGAGACCACACCAGTGAAAAACGATGTGAATTTCCCAGGTCATATTGAAACGGTACAAATGCATAGGATATTGTTAACGGACCATAGTCAAAACCCAGACCTGCGGTAAATGTCATCGTTTCACTCCCGATAACATAACCGGTCCGTAAAGTAAGATAGGAATAGAAATCATATTCCAGCCCCAGATTCAGTCTTCCTTGTGCACCTTCGTTATACAAAAGATCAGCTGCCACCAGGGGTCTTGACTCCAGCAATTGCCATGGCAGCAGGTAGCTTAACCCCGTTCTGAAAATAAGCGGCAATGAGGTCGATTCATTGCGTAATTTTGTCATCGAACCAATGTTTTGCAATACAAGACCCCAGGTAACATCCTGAATCAGCTGATCAAGCATAAGGCCCACGTCAAAGGCAAAGCCGTCAGCCGATTCAAGATAATATTTTTCATAAAGATATTTCACCTGAGCGCCAATCCGCCAATCCTTGAAAATGGTGGTGGCATATGATCCGGCAAAAGCCAGATTATGTGCGCTGGTCTCTCCGACAGGCAGTTCAGTTGCCCGATCATTACGTAAGGCAATTCCCGAGACAAAGATCATATTGAGTGAGACCGCGATATTATGCCTGCCGTTAAACATCTGTACGGCAATAAATTCATGATTGACATCCTGTAACCATGAATTGTGCGTCAGCACAATTGTGTTTGCATTTGTCATTGCAAGTCCCGCCGGATTCCAGTAGGTCGATGCCGCATCTCTGGCTATTGAAGTGGATGCATCAGCCATACCCGCCGCACGGGCGTCCACACCGATTTTTAGAAAGGCAAGTCCGGTCCTGCCCGCTTCCTGTGCATTCAGATTGAGCAAAAACATAAAAATCATGAATAAAAGGAATAATAATTTTCTCATACCGCTTCCTTATCGGTTAAAATGCCAGTTGCCAGGAAAAAACATGACTGCTTCCTTCATCAACCACAGAAGGTAGAAAAGCATAATCTAAAAATGATTCAATCGTGAGAATTTTAAAATCCATTCCTGCGCCAAAAGTCATGACAGTTCCGTTATATCCGATACGCAGGGCCAGATTTTTGCCGTGTACCGCTTCAACCCCGATATGATGCTTCACCTGGGAATGATTCGACCATTCCAAATCGTATGCAGTTCTGAGCCAGGATAGCGGCGTCTCATAGTATGCACCTAATTTATTGAGTATCGGAAAGGGATCGATGGTGGTACCGCCGCGTTCAAAAATCTGATCCGTATTGGCTTTCAATTGAGATTTTATATCGCGAACCTGATATCCTATTCTCAGTTTGTCGTTGATCGTATACAATAATCCAACATCAAAGCCAAATCCATTTGAACTGTAATCAAATTCATCGGTCCCATCATTGATGTATTCGAACAGGAGTTTCACCGCCACACCGATGTAAAGCCGGTCGATTACACTCCTTCCGAATGAAAAATATATGGCATTTGCAGAATGGTTGATTTCACCTGTCTCCTGTCCGATTGAATTGTATGATTTTAAATCGCCAACACCACTTTCTATCCAGCCGATACTCAGACCCGCTGCAGGTGGTATTTTGATTGCCAGACTGATGTAACCGTGCCGCCGATCAAGCGATAAAAAGCTGTACGATAGTCCACCCAGCCTGCCCTGGATTTCACCCAGAACCGCTGGATTATAGAATAAAGAATACGCCGAAACCGGTGATGCGACGCCGGTATTTCCCAGGGCAATGGATCGTGCACCAAGACCCATACGCAGATATGAACCGGCCAGACGGGCGTTCTCATCAGCAAAAAGCGGTACCATCAAGATAATACACAGAAAAGCAGTTAAGGTTTTCATCACCTCTACACCTCAGTTTATCACAACCAGTTTACCCCAGGAAACCTGCCCCTGAATATCGGCCCGGAAAAAATAAACTCCGCTGGCGACAAGCCTGCCATTGGCGGTTTTACCGTTCCATTTGGAGCTTCGATCGTAATTATCCCCATCGGGTGCTGATTCATATTCTCTGATACTCACCACATGTTCCATTGCAAAATTATAGATATCGATCGTTACTTCACCCGCTTTTGTGATGTCATACTGAAAACGTATATACCCCTGCCGTGCGGGTGAGAATGGACTCGGATAGGCATATACATTCGGCACCTCTGTCAACCTGGTGGATTGAAACGAGCGGTGTACGGTCCAGCTGTAGCCGTTATTGCTGGTAGCGGCCAGTCCGTCATTCGAACCTGCCCAGAGACGTGATAGACCGTTATCCCGGCTTACCCCCGCAGAGTAATAAACCGAACTCAATATTTCCTCCCCGCTGCGTTCATCCCGGATATGTGGAATGAGATACCAGGTATCACCTCCATCATCACTGAGAAACATTCCGTCATCCGTAGCCACATATACCCGTTCACCGTCAAAGGCAAAATTATGTGCAAAAATACCTTCCAGATAGTATTCCCAGGAGGCACCGCCATTTACCGTTTTACTCACTGCCATTGTTTCAGTGGAATCAGTTACATTTGTGGCTGCCCAAACGGTGTTGGTCGCTTCCTGATAAGCAAGGGCAACGACAAAATTTCCCGAAATAGGGAACTCCTGATTCTTTGAAGTAAAACGGCTCCAGTTTTGACCGCCATCGGTACTTCTACTGATGCCACCGGCCGTCCCAACCCAGATATTGCCGTTCTCGACCATCACAGAGAACGCCCGGTGATTGAGGTAATCCAGGGCAGAAAACGGAAGCCCGTCGGTCGTAACCACCTGCCAGCTTGACCCCATATCGTCGGACCGGCGCAATCCTCCCCCGAAACTCGCGATCCAGACAGTGGTGTCCAGGAAAGCGATATCAAAGGTAAGATTCTGAACGTTTGTCGTGGTCGGTTTATAAGCTGTTTCATCCCGGCGATCAACCGGCTGCGGAAAATGTATCCAGGAAAGACCATAATCAGCCGTATAACTCAGTCCCCCACCTGCCGGGAGTGAACCGGATGCTGTGACTGTATCGAAAGATGTGGCAATCCAGAAGATGGAATCGTTCATGAATCCCATCGCCGTGATACCGCCTTTACCAATATAATCCGCCGGGGTATAAGTCTGCCAGCCAATGCCGGTATTGATGGTTTTATTGAGCCCATATCCGGTTCCAACCCAGACCAGCGAATCGCGGGTCTGAATGTCCACAATCCCGTTCCCGAGCAGTGTGCCACCGATCCTTTCCGGCGGTGTAGTCAGACTGAAGGAACCGCTGGTTAGAATCTGTCCGACAACTATACCGGTAAATAGAAAAGTATATACGATAATTCTGATCATTGCTTATATCCTGTTCTTTATCCTACTCAAAGGGAAGAATGTCGAGGTCTCTGGTTAAGGCAGGGCTGAGATTACCGGCTTTATCACGAATATAAAAGGAAAACCGGTAAGTGCCTAAATCGGCAGATGGATACAATATTAATGAGAAGGAATAAATACCATCGGATGCCCGGTTATCGCCTACGGCAACCGGAGGATTATTCTGATCATTCGGATCGAACGGAAGTCCATTGTCACGAAGGATAAATGGCAATCCATTATTTGCCAGGGTTGAATCGGGTTTACGGGAGTAAAAATAAACCGAATCCACGTCCGCCAAACCTTCAGGATTCAGGACCTGCACCGTAATCAGTCTCCGTATTTCTGGAGAGCCAGGGGCCGGGCGATTTAGTGACTCAGGAACATCAATATCACCAAATTCAGGCACCAGATTTTCAATATAAATCATCGCTGATTCAGTTGCGCTGGTCTCGCCAAACTTGTCTTCGGCCTTGAACAGTAATTCAAAGTGCCCCAGTTTGCCCACGGCAATACCGGTATCCATCCGCGCGGTAAAAACGGAATCCCCTGCTTTTACGTCACCGCTATTTTCCCAGTCACCATCGTCAAAAAGATCTCCTTCATACTTCTGGACACCTGTCGCCGGATTCCGGCTTTCAAAGTATACACGTTGTACATCATTCTGTCCGTTGGTATCCGTTATCGTTACCATGAGCAACAGATCTTGTAACGCCACATTAAAAGTATCCGGGGATGATATTTGCCTGATCACAGGAGCTGCATTGTCACTAAATAAAATGGCCCTTTCTATTGTGCCGCTTTTATTTCCGCCTTGATCAATTGCAACAAAGCTAAATACATAATTTCCCCGGCTTGTACCAGGATCAATTATTTCCGTACTGAACCGATTTGTGAAAACACCGTCTCCGGCGAATACATCGCCATCATTAAGGTGAAGAAATGCACCGTCATCGAACAGGCTGTCTTGAAAAATGGTACCTGTATCCGGTTCACGGCGAACTTGAAGCAGCACGGTTTTGACATCTGAAAGCCCCTGGGGGTCATTTGTGATTACTTCTATTTTATACAAATTGGATATGTTCGGTTTCCATTTGTCCGTCATGCGTACTTCGCTGACCGATGGGATCTGTGAGATGCCGAGCGGCGTATCTTCTTTACACGCCATAAGGCACATAAATCCGGCAGCTATGATAGAAACATATACACGGTGCATTTAATCCCCCGTATTTTTAATGTTAAGCAAATATCCATAACGCAGGCCCCGGTCAGTTACATAGATCTTTGTTAAACCGGTTAGCTCAATTAATACGATAAAGATGATTATACCATATAACAGGATATCCTCCCTGCCAGGTACCATTCCCGGCAGGTTTTTCCTTTCTGCCAGTGACAGCTGATTGAGCTGGCGGTAAATAGCGCGCAGGTCTTTATGGGTTAATGCATATCCGTTGATCTTTTCGGGATCGTATGTGGTCATTTTCTCCTTTATTGCAGCCACGGTTGTGATTGTCCCACCGGAACCAATAAACTTCGTATCCGGTGCAATACTGATAAATGCCCGACTGTTTTCCACCGAGGCCCTGATCTCAGACGCCAGCTCAAGATATTGCAGTTTCGAAAGATTTGCACACATATGTGTATTTTCCGCAAGTCTCACTACTCCAAGTGGGAGACTTAGTGCGCTTTGGATTTGACAGCCGATACCCCGGACAATTTCGGTACTTCCTCCACCGACATCCACTACCATGACTGGCTGATCGTCCCCTCCGATTCCCCCCACTGCGGCCGCGTAAGTCAATCTGCCTTCTTCCTCACCGCTGAGAATTGTAACATTCCATCCAAATTTTTTATTTACCATCCTGCAAAAAAGTTGAGCGTTTTTAGCCCGCCGCATCATTTCCGTACCAATTACATATAATTTAGCTGCGCGGTACCGGCGCGCCATATTTTCATATTCCTCCAGGACTTTCATTGAGCGGTCAATGGCGTCTTCACGAATAACCCCGTCACGTGAAATAGAATCTCCCAGGCGGGTTACTGAGAATGCCTGTTTTACAGTCTCAAGTTCACCTGAATTATTCCACCGGGCGATCAGAAGCAGGATTGAATTCGTTCCGATATCGATCACGGCCTGGTTCGTCATTGGATTTCTTTCGTTCAAGTTTGAATACACAAGCAAGCCACTCCTTCATGGCAGTTTTGCGGATTAGCCCAAAACCGGAATTCAGATACACGGGCAAAATGGCAGATTCATCACTCATCAATAATCCGGAGATTATTAATTTTCCATCTGTCTCGAGTAACTGCGCAAAACTATCCGCAGATTGTATGAGCATGTTTCGATTGACATTTGCCAGAATCAGATCGTACTTGTCATCAGGCAGATCCGCGAGTTCTCCCAAAGCAATCATCAGACCACCGGCCACATGATTCAATCTGGCATTTTCCTGCGCATTGCGTACGGCTTCAATGTCATTATCAATCGCCATCACACTCGCGGCATTCATTTTTTTCGCAAGTATAGCTAGTATACCGCTGCCGGTCCCGACATCCAGTATCCGCATATCCGGTATTAATGTTTTTTCAATTTCGATAATCATTAATTTTGTACTTTCGTGATGACCGGTCCCGAATGCCATCTCGGGATTAATCGTCAGTACGCATTCACCCTCCCGGGCCTGAAAATCATCCCAGGGCGGTTTCACGATGATCCGCTCTCCGATGCGGATTGGCTGGAAACTTTTTTTCCAATCGGACAGCCAGTCGTGTTCGGTCAAAGCAGCGATCTTAATATTCCGGTTACTGAAATTTGGCTCAAAATGACGCAGAAATTCTATCATTCCTTTCTGCACTTCCCTTGTCCATTTGTATGTGGCAAAATATATGAGGATACCAGACTCAGTTACATTTATCCCTTCACATCCCAGGGCGAAGAGATAAGCTGAAACATCCTCCAAACGATCCTGGGGAAAATTCAATTTGAGCTCTATCCAGCTCATTGGCCTCCTCGTTTAAATAATACATTCATTAAATGAACTGCGAGAAAATTATATTTCTAAAAACTGTTTATATTGTCATCCAGGTCCCGATATAATCAGCAGATAGGATCTCGCAACACTATTCTCCACAAAAAAATTGCTCGCTTCCCGACAAATCTTTATCCCGACTTAGCAGGATCGCAGCTACAGTAAAAAGTCTTATCTATCATAAGTCCCGCTTCCTTTAATCACGTATGGCTATATTAACGGTTATACCAAATTCATTCCAGCTGTACTTACCACTGATTTTATTTTCCGTCACTCCGGTTTCATAAAAAAGACTTCCCGAAACGCGTTGATTAAACCGGTAGGTGGCGGATGGGCGTAGTTTCCATGTATTGTTCTTCTGGGTTTCTTGAAAATCATTCTGATTGAACTGTTTTTGATAGGTGAGATTATTCGAACTATCAAAAGTAAGTGAAAAATTAATTTCGTTTTTAATGATCTGCCCTTTGAATGGCCAAATCGGTATTGGGATTTCAAAACCACCCTGCGTTGCATAGCTGGCCGTTACTGAAAAAGAATTATTTACCGAGCGGGTTGCTCCGCCGCCGGAAGTCAATGTGAGTGTTGAGCTCTGATTCATGCGGATAGCTGTCGACATACCGAATTCCCAGCTGATATTGACCCCCACCAACGGTTGAAAATTATGGGTAAAACTTTCGCTTGACGGAATCAGCTTATCGTCCTTTAACCTCAGATTTGCAGTATATTTTCCGGAACGGGCGTGATCGAGTGAGACGGTTTTGGCAATGTCAGCGAAAAATAAAAATTTTTCCAAACCGCTGACCTTGACAGTCCAGTCAGGAATAAAGGAGCGAAGATCTTTCAGGGGCCCACTGAAATTTTCATTCGGATTTTCACCCATGGCAAAAAAAGTAACACTTTCATTAGCAGATTTTGTCTTATCATTGGTCGTTTCATTAATATTATAATTATGGGTGAAATTCGTTCTGACATTCTTCAAAATGTTAAAGCTGAATGAGGTTTGCAATGCGCGCGTATCGGTTATCGACGGGCCGTAAACAAGGCCTTTTGTAAGACTTGTATCCTGCGGAACACCGGGATCGTCACTAAGTCCGAACTGGTATTTCCAGCTCGGCATTTCAGAAATGAATGAATTTGTAATACTTTTATTCCAGGTGTAACCGGTTTGGATTTTATCCCAGGAATTAAAAAATTCATATATCCAAAGCAGCGGATTCGGGAATGCTCGCACCGGTTTTTCCTCCTCCTCATTCTCCTTAGTCTCTTCATCAGGTTGTTCTTCCTCTGTCTTCTTTGGTGTCGGTCGCGGCCGGCCGCTGCGTCCGGGAGCCGATGGCTGATCCGGTTCCGGTTGGTAGATCAATTTGACAAAGTCGCTCGGACTGAATGTCAGATTTACTCGGTGCCCCACGCGACTGCTGCTTTGTTTCTGATCGCGGTTGAGATTAACGATACTATAGTTGAAATCGGAAGTGTATGAGTAATCCGGAGTAAACCAGTTGAACCATTTCGGTCGGTAATCCATTTTAAAGTCCTGGGTGATATTTGTCTCGCGCCCAAAATAAAAATCTTTGAGAATGGATTGGATCAGTTCACGGGCGGTATTGATCCCGACAACATCGGCATCGGCTTTATGACTACGTCCATAGCTGAAACTGATACTCGGAATGAACTGGTATCCGACACTTACCCGTCGGTCGGATGTAACATTGTTTGTTTCGGTGGTCTGAATTTCATTTCGCAGTTTATTTGAATCCTTTATATCAGAAATACTCAGACTCATCGATGTGCTGTTAGGTGAATAAAATATTTTCTGGTCTGACAATAAATTCAGTATCGGGAATGGTTCAAGAACTTTGAATGGTTCAATAAAATTATCCTTTCCCCAGGGGAAATTATAATTGGCTGAATAACGCCATTGTCTCGATCTTTGAAATTCGGTCTGAAAATTCCGGCTGTTCTTGGTTGAATAATCCACGTCAAGATTGACCTGATCGATGGTATGGTAGAACAACCAGAAATTTTCGTTGGGACGTTTTTTTATTGTAGTTCCAATACCGTAAATTTCCGACTCGGTGACAACGGTATCCAGTTCGGCGGGGAGGTCTTTCAATCCGAACAAAGACTTCACTTTTTCTTCAGGAGTTGCATTTCTGTAGCCTGTCAGAACATCCGATCTGGGGTAGTATTTGGGAATACTCCGGACAAAAGAGGCGCGGGCATCAACGGGTATGGTAACGCCCCAGTCTTCGGGAATAAATTTATGCAGATTTAACACACCCGAATAATTTTGGGATTCTGTCGTATTCCCGCTTCCAAACTGTGTTTTGATATCATGAAAATCGGCATCTTTGCTTTCCCAGTTACCATTAAAAGTTAACAAATCCGCCACCCTCAGGTTAGCGCTCAAACGCAGCGCCGTACCTGATTCCTGACGCACCTGCGAAACACGCAGTTCATCAAGCCAGACCTCACCGGTATAGGGAAACAAACCTTTATTACGAACACCAATTTTAAAATATCGGATGGTCGTCATACTTGGCCGTCCGATGATGCGATAATATCCGTTCACATCTTCCTTTCCGCTAACCGATTCTTCCCATTTATCCGGCCCGACAGGCTGACTAAACTTTGTCCTCGATAGGTCATCCAGGTCCACATCGAATTCATTTATCTTAGCCCAGCCGGCATAAATGCGCTGTCCATACTCATAATAATTTTTCGGATCGGATCCGAAGCGTATATAGACCTCGACCTTACTGGTATCCACCGATGGCAGCGCCGGCAGTTCCATGCCGCCGTGAACAAACATGCGTAATTTTTTATAATTTACCAGTGATAGAATTTCGCCGAACAAAGATTTGTTCGCCTGCACGACATTTCCGGGTTGAAGATCGGTAATTCTCAGCACCATGGACTGTTCTTTGGAAAGTGCCCGGGTAATGCGATCACGGATACCCGCCACCCCGGGAGGTGATCGATAGGGCTCAGGCCCCCCTTCGATGGCCGCCGCATTTTCCTCAGTATTGTAAACCGTAATAGAAAAAAGGGAATCATTACGGACAAAAACAGACGTGTCGTTCTCTGCGATTCCATCCTCTTCCCATTCATTGCCAACAAAATCCAGCGTGGCGAAATATATTTCTTTCTTGGTTGTCGTCAGATTACTGAACCAGACTCTTACAAAATAGACTGACTGAAAGGTTGTGTCAGGAGATCCAACTATATTATCGTAGTTTTTAAGTGGAATCCGGTACTGTTTCCAGCCGGTTTTTTCACCCTGACTGTTAACCGTCTCACCGGATAACCATTCTTTCGATTTAACATCCCGGGGATCCAGGGTAAAGCTGTACATGAAATAATCGTTGTTCAGATTCAACTGACCATCGCCATCCAGATCTTCACTATCGGGGTAATTCGCAGCACGGGCGCGGGAGTTCCCCTCCGTACCGTTGATTCCATCATATGATCCCCGGGAGCGGTCCGGCTCACGCCAGTTATCCAGCGGATCGTCACAGGGATGACCATCGGGATACCCATCGATTCCGGTATCTTCGTTTTCGTCAAGCACACCGTTTTTATTCCGGTCTTCGGTATTCAGACCGCGCCAGCTGGGCGCCCCGTACTTACGGCTGTCGTCCGCACAACTTAACATATACCAGTCTTCGGAAACTTGACCCAGGTCTATATTGATACGCGCGTATTCCGGATTTGTGATCGTGTCCTCCTTGACCCAGATCTCAAGAAATTTGGTGCGCTGCTGATTTGCTATAGTTGAGGTCGAGCGCATGAAGCCTGACCAGGCCTGCTGCGTATCATCCCCCTCCTCGGCCCAGACCTGTACACCCAGCACATCGGTTTCCTGACCGGTTTCTGCGGTGACATCCCGGTTGGGCCAGATCTGCTTAATAGGTACACGATTGTATGGATTAAACCAAACGATTCTGCCACGATTTTTGTCGGCAACGGTGTCGATCCGCTGGATATAATTAACATTGTTGAAGTCAACAAATTGTTCCACACGGCCAGGGTCTTCTCTGAATAATACCGGTGGACTGGCATCGGTCCAGACATTATACCGGATTCCCAACGTTGTGTTGCGCTTGGTACCCTCAAAATCATCTAAAAATGCCACACCTTGATCATCACCCGTAGCTTCGTTGTTCAAGGTATTCGGATTCGGTAGCACCTGCGCAAACTCGGCTTCTACATCCAGTGTTGAAGGTTGATTGGTCTCCACGATCGGCATAAGATTCGCGAGATCGGTTAAAAACGAAGGCTTAAATTTCAGAGCTGTATTGAAATCCCAGACAATATTCCTGAAAGGTTCCTGCCCGACCCGAACCCGCTGATCCAGAGTAGATTTATTCATATACAGTGCAGTAAAACCGATAAAAGAATCTTCCCAGAAGCGATACTCAGCACGTCCACCCAGAATCGTCTTTTTATCCAGCTGAAAAATAGTTGCTTTTTCATATTTAATTTCCAGGTCCGAACTCGATCGTTTCGCCCGGTTCGAGATCAATGTAAGCTGGCCGGTAAAATAATCGATCAGGTAATCTTCATTTCGCTTGAGTGGGGCACCGTTCAGCAATACTTCCTCACTACCTTCAAGCACATTAAATCCCAGATCAAATGTTGATTTGGTACTCCGCGAGATTACGATGACCTCAAATTTTGTGTTACGTACACGTTCAAAATTATCATTGGTATTGTAAATACGAGCCCTGTTCGTATCCGCCAGGCCCTCCTGTTCGGGTGGCTTGTTTTCAAACCGGCTCCCTGGCAGCGGATCGAACGGCTGCAATCCGGGCATCATTAAAGTACCTTCAGACCGATTGATCAAAAAACCATTATCATCAATTTTTTTATCCCCATTTTCCGAAGCCCCGCCATTTTCATCAACACGGTCGAGGCCCAGCAGATAGAGAAATGATTTTCGTGGCTCAACCTGCTGCAATGTTTCCTGCTCTCCGTTCAGATTGAACGCCACCTGCACATCAAATCCTTCTTTTTCAATATTAGTACCACCGAGATAATACACATTACGCATCATCAATGGCCATACGTCAGTGTGCGTGGATTGCATACTGCGTGGTTTGATCAGACGCAAAACATAGGGTTTGGTCGTATCTGCATCTGCCAGATCCAGAGCCAGCGTACCCACCTTTTTATCATCGGTTTCATAAGCAACCGCCAGTACTTCATTATCACGCACTTCCTGCTTCAGGATAATATATCCCATCGCATAATCATATTCATAATCTCTACCGCGTACCAGCGGAACGAATGTCGCCTGCTCCACCTTTCCAGCTTCCAGATCTACCTGATCAACACTCGTGATATTGCTGTATTTCGGATCATTCGGATCAATTACAGCAATTCCATCACGTGCATTTTCATCCGAATACTTGCCCGACTTATACACGTCAATTTCACGGATCAGGTTTGCATCACTGGAATAAAACCATTGCGTCAAATCATCAGAAAATCCCAGTTCAAAATAATCTGCATAAAAAGCATCGACAAAGAAATAGCGGTTGCGGATAAAATCATAATCGTGCAGATTTGTTTTACTTTCACTTGAACTACCGGAAATGGTAAGTTTTTTCTGTTCCCCCTTCTCCAGAGAAGCGATCCCGGAAAAAAACAGATTACCGACACGGATATCTGTTTTAAGCCCGAATAATCCCTTATTTGAGGCACCGAATATCACATACTTGGTCGAGGGAAGCGACAGCCCGATATTACCTGCTTCGATACTCTGAATGATCTCATCTTCATCGCCTTCATACCTGAGTTTCAGGGTGTTCTCGAAATCGAAAGTCGCTTCGCTGTTCTGCTCCACCGATACCGTGACCTTTTCCCCGATTTTACCTTCAATCGTAAATTGCTGCGTCTGATTGAAGCGCGGACTGAAACTTCCGCGGTCTTCGATCGCACTCACCGCTGAACCCGACCGGTTCTCAGAGCGGCCGGACAGATCAAACGATATATTTCCGGTCACTCTCAATCTGACACGGTCGCTGCCAAATATACGTGTAAAAGTTTCATTCTTTATACGCACCGGTATTTCGAGCTCAATCGCTCCGGTCTTTTGCTCTTCGGCTTTCTCCCGGCCTTTGGTAAATACCTCCTTCCAGATGGCCTTTCGGTCATGAGCCAGACGCAGCCTGATGTAGGTATCGAAATCTACCACGGCCGGAAAATAGAATTCACTTTGACCAATTTTTTCACTCACTTTGACGTAGGTTGCCGTTGAATCCATCTCAACTACACGCTTGCTGGATGGCGGCGGTTTTCGGATAAAAAGTGTGGAATCGACAAAAAAACTGCCTAAGCCCTGACTCTCGGGCTCAAACAATTGCACAGTCCTGGGCGGAGCAGGCATTTGCAGCCCAATCTGTGCATGAACCGTTTCAGCAACAGAAACAATAATAAACGTGGAGAGTATTAAGGCCTGGAGGAGCCTATTCTCAATAATCAGATGTATACCCACAGATTCCGAATAACCCGTTAATTAAATCGGTAACAACTCCCTCAGGCGCTTCCTCCAGATTGGTGGCAGGTATAAAATTTAAAATTAATTACAACTTATTCTATTTGCAAGTTTTGATATTTCTTTAATTTTACCCGCAAATCGTACCGTTTGATTTTATTATCGGTAGTCTTCCGGCTGTTTTCAGAATTTAATATTAATTCTGCTACGATCCTTTTACCCATCATCTTCGAAAAAGGTCCCATATAAATAAAGCCCCAAAGAGATTCGATTCATTTTAACACTACTTTCTTTCACCCGTATCTGTTTGTACCGGATATCAACTGGCAGGAAGCAATGACTGAATGGTTCACCTGTTTTTGATATGATCTGAATATCCTGAGAGCCGCAGTTGATAAACGCACACTATTTGAACTTTGACAACTCTGCAGCATTAATGTTTTATACGTCAGAATTAGGACTTATTTTCAATTTTAGTTAAATTTATATTTGAAAACAGAAAACCGTATGAAAATCTTATCAAGATATATAATTCGAGAACATGTTCCGCCGTTTGTATTCGCTCTAACGGTTTTGATGTTTATTTTTCTGATGCAATTTATGCTGAAATATATAACGAAAATCTTTGGTAAGGGCCTTTCCGCATTTACCATAATTGAGCTGATCTTTTACAATCTGGCATGGATGTTTGCCCTCGCAGTACCTATGTCCGTTCTGATTGCCACCCTTATGTCGTTTGGTCGGCTATCCGGTGATAACGAAATCACTATCTTAAAATCGAGTGGCATCAGTATCTATCGGATAATCAGACCAGCCCTTGTATTCGGCGGCCTAATTACCATACTGATGATCATATTCAATGACCGTGTACTCCCCGATTTCAACCACCGGGCGCGGGTAATGTTCAGCAATATCGGGCAAAAGAAGGCCACCCTAAAACTTGAACCAGGCATTTTTTTTACCGTTGGTAAATGTTCATTCCATGTGGAAAAAATTGAAAAAACTCTTGGTGAGGAGCTTTCCGAACGAATAAACATCCTTGGGCCGGAGTTCACCAGTGATCCAACCCTGGATCGCCTCCGGCAGGTAACCATTTTTGATAACCGTGATCCTTCAAAAATAATCACTCTGATTGCGGATGAGGGGTATATGGTATACTCAAAAAAGAAAAAAAGCCTCATATTTGCTCTGTTTGATTGTGAATATCATGAGCTGAATACGATTAACACAGAGGAATACCGGTTTTCGCATTTATCCCGATATAACTTTACACTTGCGGCTCCCGAATTTGAACTTGAAAACAGAGATGATAACATTCGCGGTGACCGTGAAATGGATGTGAAAATGATGCTCGACCGGGTTGATACCTTTTCCCGCGAAAAAGATGAAGAAGCAAAAAAAATTATAAAAAAAATTGAAGAGCGGCTTGTTACAGTTCCGGAAACGGAAGCAATTTTGAATCCAGACACGGCGACCGCAGACACGATGCATCACTATGATATGGCAGATATAAGCAGATCCTTATGGCGGGATGCGGCCGAGAGCGCGCATCGTAAAATCAGTCGTGAATATCAGTCATTACGTATATCCAGCAGCCGGATCCATAATAGTGATCGAATGATGAACAGTTATATGGTGGAAATCCATAAAAAATTTTCAATCCCTTTCGCCAGTATTGTATTCATTTTAATCGGAGCACCTCTTGGAATTGCTGCGCGACGAGGAAGCCTCGGTGTTGGTGCAACATTCAGTATAATATTTTTCCTGGTGTATTGGGCCTGTTTGATTCTGGGCGAGGACCTTGCCGACCGACAGTTTATGCCACCATTGCTCGCCATGTGGTTTCCCAATATCGTTCTTGGATTGATAGGCGCCTATTTGACCTGGCGCACCGTAAAAGAAACAACGATTATCAAATGGGAAAAACTCGGCCGTTTCTTTACACGAAAAGCCCAAACTGATCTGGATACTTCTGAATGATACCAACCATACTTGACAGATATATGGTACGGAAATTCCTGTTCAATCTCTTTTTCGCAAGTATTGCATTTGTTGTTGTATTCCTGGTTGTTGACCTGATTGAAAATGTCGATAAGTTCATTGATCGGGATACCAAATTTGCAGATGTTCTCTTGTACTACGGCTATTATATCCCTTATATCATTAGTCTTACCCTTCCTGTATCCATGTTACTGGCCTGTTTATTTACTCTGGGGGGCATGTCACAGCATAATGAAGTTGTGGCCCAAAAAAGTGCCGGGATAAGTCTTTACCGGATATTTGCACCCCTTTTTGTACTTGGATTTCTTATCAGTATATTATCGGGATTCTTTAACGAGATGGTCGTTCCGGAGGCTAATGAGCGACGCATGGATATTTATCGCTACGAGATTCAGAATAATCCCCGTAACGAGGGGAGTAAACGTAATAATATTTATCTGCAGGATTCAAAGAACCGGAAGGTATCGATCACGTTCTTCAATGGTCTAACCAATGAGGCGCTAAACGTAAGTCTGCAGTATTTTGACGGAGCCGCACTTGCCCGAAGAATTGATGCAAAAAAAATGAAATGGATTGATCAACACTGGGTACTGTTTGAATCTGTAGAGCGGATTTTCAGTGATACCACCGAAGAAATTTCCAGCCATTATGAATTTACTCCGGGAGATCTTGAATTTAAACCAGAAAACCTGCTTGAGTTACAGAAGCAACCGGAAGAGATGAGTTATACGGAACTACGGGTATTTGTAGCGGACATGCAAAAAATAGGCGCGGTTGTCCGCAAATGGATCGTGGAGCTTCATCTGAAAATTTCTTATCCCTTTGCCAACTTCATTATAATTTTGTTCGGAGCTCCTATCGCAGCACATAAACGACGCAGCGGCACTGCGGTTGGGATTGGAATAAGCTTATTGGTCTGTTTTGTCTATTTTTTGTTCATCAGGACCGGCCAGGTTCTTGGCCACCAGGGCACATTATCCCCTATCCTGGGTGCCTGGATGGGAAATATTGTCTTTGGTATTGCCGGTATCTATACATTACTCAAGGCACGGAAATAAACGGGAAAAAAGTGGCTTTATGGATCTACGGACCTTGCAGGCGGAATAGATTGTCTACCGGAGATCGTTCATATGTTCAAAGCTGTTTTAAAATTGTGTAATTGCCCTGCTGACGGTCATTATGATAAACCTGTAAAATGATTGGAGCATAAAATGAAGAATCTCCCTGTTCTAGTATTAATTACATTCTTTGTTGTACCGGTTTATGGTGATATTCTCACGGTACCCTCTGATCTGTATCCGACTATTCAGGCGGCCATTGATTCCGCCGTAAATTCCGATACCATCCTGGTCGAACAGGGTACCTATTACGAACGGATTAATTTTGACGGTAAAAACATCACCCTTGCAAGCCAATATTTATTTAATAGTGATACGAGTATCATTTCTAAGACGATAATTGATGGGCAGCGTGATGGTTCAGTGGTCACTTTTGAAACCGGCGAGGATACCAGCGCACTGCTGATCGGATTCACCATTGAGAACGGTTTTGCATTTCCCGGGGATGGCGCGGGTATTCGGTGTATTAATGGTTCGAGTCCCAAACTGCGTAATTTGGTGATTCGAAATAATACCAGCGGTGTCGGCGGCGGTATTTTTGCCTATAATAACAGTCATCTTATACTTGAGCAGGTTCATGTTCGCAATAATAACGCGATCTATTCCGGCGCAGGTATCTCCTGCGACCGTCACAGCTCCGTCAGATTCAGAAGTGGCACCGTATTTGGTAATTCAACTAATGATGATGGCGGGGGTATTTATCTCAGTGACAGCTCCTATATGTATATGGAAAATGTCCTGATAGCTCAAAACTACTCAGAATTTACCGGTGGTGCCATATTTGCATCCACATCACGCATGGATCTGGTGAGTACAGTATTTACTGCAAATTTCTCCTTTCAGGGAGGTGCTTTATTTTTTGAGAACTGTTACGAGACTATTTTTGATGGCTGCAGGCTCGAAAAAAATATTGCATGGGAGCAGGGTGGAGCAATGTATGCATATGAGTCCGAACTGTCCTTTAGAAATACACGTATTCTTCATAATCAGGCATACTACTCCGGTGGCGGCATCTATACCGCCTTTTCAACTCTTTCATTTGATGATCAGAAGAAATCTAATATCTATTTCAATTTTGCGGGGCTTTTCGGTAATGACTTCTATTCCGATTCCGATGATCCGGTTACCGTGTCTGTTGATACCTTTACGGTTTTTCCGGTAACCGAATACCAGGCATACCCTTTGGAAGCGTTCCAGATCGATGCTCAGACCGGAAAAGTATCAAAAGCCGGTAATGAATTATATGTAAGCCCGGAGGGAAGCGATGATAACGATGGATTAACTCCGGAAAATCCGCTTGGCACGATCGCCTGTGCCCTCACCAAGATCGAGGCGGACAGCAATAATCAGGCCATGATTTACCTGGCTACCGGTACATACGGGCCATTTTATAACAATGACTTTTTCCCCCTCAACCTGAGGAGTTATACATGTATTTCCGGTGAAAATTCTTTGAATGTTGTTCTGGACGGTTCGGATATCTCCCCGATTCTCGCAGCTGCAGATGACCGGCAGGTGATACTCGAAAAAATGACAATCCGAAATGCATTCGGCTACAATGGCAGTGCCGTGTATATGAATAATTCATTAGCCGGATTCTATCAAACCGTCTTCCAGGATAATACAGCGGACTTTGGCGCTGCTTTTTATCTCGAAAACAGGGCCGTTGCCGATATACTCAATGGCACCCTGGCTGGGAATGAAGCATACTACGGGGGTGTCGTATATTTAAGAAATGCCTCTGCCTCGGTGGCTAACTCGATATTTTGGGGAAATTTGTCTGATGCTCTGGTGTTTGATCCCTCCTCTGATCCAAATGCAGGGGTCGTTGCTTTTTCCGATCTTCAGGGCGGCGAAGATGGTTTGACCTCAATTAATAATGGCGCCTTGTACTGGCTCGTTGGAAATATCGATCAGAGCCCGCTGTTTGAAGATTCCACCGCGAATGACTTCAGATTACAGGCGCTATCTCCCTGTATCGATGCCGGTCGACAGGATACCATCCTGTATTATAACGATACTCAGGATTCGCTCATTATTCCGGCTCTTGTATTTAACGATAATGCACCGGATATGGGCGCATGGGAATCAGGACAGCCGAACATTATCAGTCGCACACAGCAGCTGCCGGAGCGGTATGTTCTTTCTCAGAATTTCCCGAATCCCTTCAATCCCCAGACTACGATCAGATATGCTTTACCCCGGGTCTCGGATATTGAAATTCGAGTTTACAATACACTCGGTCAGCTGGTTCAGGTTCATCAGCAGAAGGAATTAACACCCGGAGTTCATGAGTTCATTTTTAACGGGAATTTATATTCCTCAGGCATATATTATTATGTTCTGATGGCCGACGACTTCACCGCCAGTAAAAAGATGTTGCTGCTCAAATAACGACACTTGTCACCTCAGAAAGACTTAATTTTATGACAGGGATAACAGGATAACTAAAATAGGCAAGTAAATCTATTGGCGCTTAAATATTTTAAGCTAAATAAATTAAATTTAAGTAGTTATTGGCGATTATAATTTTGATAAGCTTGTTATCCTGTCAAAATGAAAGATATGTTGAGATCATATGATACTGACTATACATAGCAGCCAAGCACAAAAGAATTTAGACATGATCACAAAATAAACAGAATATAAATTCAAGATGGGTGATTTTTTTAATGAACAGAGATTCAGCAGGATATGGGGTAATTAAAATTGGGAGGATATAGGGGGTAAAAAGACTTTCCTTACATCAACTTCCTTCGAAACATTCAGTCCCCGTGACAATCTATGCGAAAATAAAGAACCCCATAAAAAAACCCGCGTAACAAGTGAGACGCGGGTTTTTTCTTGATGGGTTGCGGCTTTTTATCGGATCAGTGCCATTTTCTGAACTTTGCTGAAAAGTGGACTGCCATTAGCGGTTTTAACCTGGATACGGTAAATATAAATACCAGAAGCGACCTGCTGCTGGTGGAGATTCGTGCCGTTCCACTGTACTCTGTGGAATCCCGCCCGCGTTGCACCGTCCACCAGTACATTGACAACCTGTCCCAGGATATTATAGATCTTTAATTCAACCAGGGCATCCACCGGCAGGTTATATTTGATTGACGTCTCAGGATTAAACGGATTCGGATAGTTTTGCGACAGGGAGAATCCCTGGGGAACATCAACCGTCTGATACACTACCTCGTGATAACTCACAACACCCTGGTAGGATACATCCGCTATCCGGTAAGCATAGACCCTACCGACCTGCACCAATGTGTCAAGGTAGGTGTAGGTCGTCTTCTCGGTGGAATTGCCCTGACCGTCGAGTCGGGCAATTTCTTTGAACGGGACCGAACTTTCATAGACCGATAACGTGCCTTGTTGAATACGGTTATATTCATCGCCGGTTAGTTCCTTACGCTCCAGTATCCAGTAGGCATTCTGGAGCTCACTCTCGGTCACCCAGTTCAGCATCACGATACCTTCGGAACTTTCCGCTGTAAAAGAAGTCAATTCCACGGGTAAGGAAAAATCTCCCGGTATGGTTGTCCTTTCAACACTCGTATATACCAGGTAGTCCAGCGATAGCGTGCTGGAGGCGTTCCGAATCCCGGCAGTTGAATCGATAAAAACGGTGACACCTGTATTATTCCCGATGGTTGCGGTCGAGGGGACTGTAATGATCAGTGAATCTGCATCACCAGGGACAGCATTGAACAGCGATACGCCGTCAGCATTCGTTCCGTTGACTTTGACCTTGGAAGTCGACGGTGTACCGAGGGTAAAGGCAATATCATAAGGATATGGGAAAATAATACCGATCGTACTTGTACCTGATACCATCCGACCTCGGGCTCCGGTAGTAAATGTAAACGTGTATTGTCCCAGAACACTCACGGCGACCGGTTGTATATCAGTCTGAACATTGCCGATTTGTGTATCTGACTGCTGCAGTGCATATGTTGCTGAGGTTGCATCCAATGGCTGGGCACTGGTACGCACATTCAGGGTATAGTTTTGATCAATCGAAGGGCTCTGGATGCCTGCCCCATTCTGGAAATATATCCGCCCCTGCTGTCCGGCGCTGATAAGCATGGGGACCGTAACCGTCACGGATCTGGCCGAAGGATTTGTCGCAACGGCCGATGCATCCTGCAAGGTTCCCGGATTTCCCGTCACATTTTCCACCTGCACATTTGTGGTCGAGATACTGGTTGGTATAAAATTATTAAATGGAAAGGAAACCGTGACTGTTCCGGAACCTGCAGCGAGTGGATTCTGGACAGTAAAATTAACCGTATTTTGAGCTGTCGCATTGACAATATCGGGGCTGATAGTTGCACTAACATTAGTTACCGGGCCGACACTGGAGATGGTATAAGAGTTCGATGTTATATTTGATGTTTCCACACTGGTCCGAACAGTCAGCGTATATGAGCCCGCTACTGTCGGATTGATAATCGGCTTTGTCGCACCTGTGCGGTTCAGAATTATCGATACACTCTTGGTGTTCCCCACTACGACACCGGTGGGAACTATCATCGTAACCGCTCTTCCGCTGATCGAGATGTTGCCGGTAGGTATCTGGGTGGATACGCTATTGGCCACAATGTAGGTGCTGTCATAATCCGTGTTTGTAGTGCTCACGGTCGTACTGGCATTGAAAGTTACGGTGATTGTGCTGGTTCCTGCCAGTAATCGTCCGTTGGTACCGGTGTTAAAATTTACCGTATACTTCGATTGTGAGCTGGGTGTTGGTACCGCCGGGGTAACCGTTGCCGCCGAGACAGTACTTGATGTCTGGGTTATATTATATGCAGGGGAAGTTTGCAGCTGGGTCTCCTGAGTCGTAGCAACACTCAGGGTATAACTTTGCACCAGGGTCGGGTTCAGCATTCCGGCGGCCTGGTTTATCAGAACCGTCACAGTTTGCAATGCACCGATATTTACCGGAACCAGCAAAGTCATCGTCTGACCAAGGATAGTTGGATTAACCGTTAAGGCAGTACTGTTTACCGTGATATCATTTTTGCTTATGTTGGTTGGCAGAAATGTATTTGACGGAAAAACAATATCGATATTGTCGGCGCCTGCTGTTAATCCCCCGGCAGATCCCGTGTTAAATTTGACCGAGTAACCCGCATTGGCATTCTGGGTTGCAGGACTCGGTGTAACCGACGTAACCGCCAAGGGCTGGGACGCAGTTAACGTATAACTGCCGGAAGCCTGTACGTTATCCGATAAGGTTCTGACCTGAACCGCATAGCTGCCATCGGGTGTACCATTCAACAAACCTGCGCTGGTATCAAATTCTACGGTCACCGCTGAACTGTTGCCGATAGTAAGACCGTTGGGCATTGTTACGCTTAATTCTCCTCCCAGCCCCGGTGTCACCACCGAAATGTTACTGCTCGGTACCCCGTTAACTTCTGCTGCGCCTGCCGGAATCGAAGACGGGATAGTAGTATTGGCCAGGATAATATTGATCGTGCTGGATCCGGCAGCCTGGCCTCCGGCAATTTTTCCGGTGGCAGAGGTGGTAAAATTCACGGTGTAGGCGGAACTGCTGGTTGCGCCGGCAACCGAGGGATTGGCGGATGCCGAGACCGCGGAAACCTGGGTATTACCTGAGGTAATAGCATAGGCGGTTGACGTGACCGGTGCCAGATCCCGACTGGTATTGATCGTCACTTTATAAAATGTAGTACTGGGAATAATCGGATTGCGGATATTATAATTCGGCGCCGTTTGAGTTTGTATAACCACGTTGAAGGTGCCCGGATTGACGACCTGTCCGACCGTTGCAGTGACGCTGCGGTTGGCTTGATTGACTACTACCGCACTGGCATTCGTACCGGCAATCTGAACCGTGTTCGCCGGAATCGTAGCTGCCAGATCGGTACCCGGGGGGAAGATTATTTTAATATTGTCATTTTGCGGATTGGCTCTAAGTTGCTGGGTGGTTGTGATATTGAAGGTATACTGAGCCTGCGTGTTTACCGCTGAAGTTGACAGTGTCACACTGTTGATCGTGACGGCCGAACCGCCAATGTTATAGGTGCTGGAATTAACGTTGGTCGCCTCCACACTGGTTTTTACCCCCAGTACATAATTCCCCTGGGAGGTCGGATTGGTTATCGGCAACGTAACACCATCGCCGTCTATGATCAAACTGATATTATCTCCGTTGCCAGTTATGATATTATCAGGGATAGTGATTGTTATGGTTGTTCCGGAAGGATTTATGCTTGTCGTAGGGATGGGTATATATCCGCCACCACTTATAGATATCCTTGTATTATCATATATGCTCGTATCTGCATTTATTCCATAATTACCGGCGAAAGTCAACGTGATGGTGCTTTCTCCGGGTTTCAGCCGCCCCAGGCTGCCCAGATTAAAATCAACCGTGTATGAAGTCGCCGTACCGGTGCTGTTGTTGGCGGGTGTAACGACCGCCTGAGAAACCGTAGTGGTCGTATTGTAAATCGAAAAAGGATTAGAAGATACCGTTGATGTATCCTTGGTGGTTTTCATCTTCAGCGTATAATTCCCAGCCACCGACGGATTGAGATAGCCGGCAGACGCATTGAACGACACGCTTACATTCGATGAATTGCCGATATTGAGCGGAGTCTTGATGATCACCGTATCATCGTCAGCAATGGTGTTATTCAGGACGGTGACGGCCGCGGCATTATCGGTAAAGCCGCCGCTGGTGACCGATACGTTGGATGGAATAATATTGTCCGGTAAATAAGTGTTCTGCGCGAAAATTACAAAGATCGAGTCATTATTGGCCGTCATGGCACCGAAGGAACCGGTTATAAATTCGAATTCGAAGGTTCCGGCCTGGTTTACCGTATCCGGTTTAGTGGTTATGGCGGAGATGGATAGCGCGTCCTCTGGAGATATGATATATTGATCCGATTCCACCCAAGTAGGCTCCGAGCTGGTTTTAACATCAAGTGTATAAGTGGAGTCGATGGCCGGATTCTTAAGACCCGTACCCAGCGCCATCACAATCTGGACAGATTCCTCATTCTCTATGTCTACTGGTGTAGTCACGATTACCGTCGTATCCCCGTCTCCAGTGGCAGAGGCCGCAGTGCTGTTCAGCGTCACCCCGGAAAGAGCACCATTTGGAACAACCGTTCCTCCCGGAAAGGCCATCGTGATAACACCCTCTCCGGCATTCATAGAACCACCTGTACCCGCATTAAAACCGATCGTATACGCCGCGGATGCACCGGCCACGGAAGGATTCGGTGTTACCGCAGCAGGTGTCACGCTGGATGCTGATTGGATAATAGAATATGTTCCGGAGGTTACCAGGGTGGTTTCTTTGGAGGTTGAAGCCTGCAGGGTGTAACTACCCTCCGTGAGAGGATTCTTGATCTTTGCAGCCGCATCAATAACTACTGTAAACGGGCCGCCGTTTCTGGCAACATTGACCGGTGTCACGATCGCTACCTGCTGCCCCGTGACCGTCACACTGTTGACAGTGGTGTTATTTACCGTGATCAGCGAAGGACTGATGTTGTTCGGCACATTGGTGCTGGCATTGAAGACGATATTGATCACGTCAACATTCGCCACAAGATTCGTGTTCCCATTACCGGTGGAAGAACTGATCGTGTAACGGGCGAAATTGTTGGTCTGATTGGGATTTACAATAACAGTAGGCTGGCTGATATTAGCCCATGCCGTTGTTGTAAACAGCAGCAGTAAAAGCGTAAGAATTTTCATAGTAGCTCTTTTATCCATTATTCTATATCCCCCACAAATATTATTCGAAGTTTTGCATTTTGTAATATAGGCATTAATTAAATACAAATCTATAAAAATTATCGACTTATTTGGTTTTTCCTAAAGTTTTTTTTCACATATGTCAGATTTTTACCAATCAGATATTTATTGCATAAATATAAATTAAACAATGAGTTATTAGGATCATTCTCTGAACCTGCAAATTGTATTTTGACTTTATTTTATTTTTTCAATCAAACTCCTGCTGCATATTTTCACATGCTTTGTTCAGTTTTGATGCCCGGATCGGTTGATAAAACAGTGATTAAAATTCATTACAAAACCACCCCGTTTCACGCATTTCAGCCGGACGCCCGGAATCAGATCCAGTACAAGCATTGATCCTGATCTGAAATCCCAGGGTAAACAGGTATACCGAAAATTCCGTACCAATTCCCATTACACTTACCGTTTTTACCTATGCGTATTTAACTTAAATTCCATATTTTGTTATTTTACAAAATATCATAACTTAAAATAGTTGATGCAGGTCACGATTTAACGATATAAAAAAGGCCCATCAGCAATGCCTGCTTCTGAGCCTTTGGATCCCCCTTTACAGCACTTTTATCTCATATAAGCGGCGGCCCTTGATCACCCGCTTATCGAAGGCTCTCCTCGATTTAAATCCTTCCTCTTTTTCAGATCATCAACAATCATGCCACAAACCTGAGTTTCTCCTTCTGTTTGATATTAACGGGAATTCTATCCGGCGATGCTTATGAACATGATGATTAATGCGTAGAATCTGCACATACTGCGCATGATATGCACGAGGTATAAATATGGAACAGGCTAAAAGATTATGGTAGCGCTTAACAGGGGAGGAAAGACGGTTATTGAAAGGCCTTCAACTGGTGATGCCGGTGACCACAATGCATCACCAAAAGCATATAACCAGATCGCAATTCCCGTACCGGTTAAAATCCTGCGGATATTATTCCATTTATCATATTCCTGATACTTGGTTTCGATTTCTGCTGGCTGTACCGCATTCATATAAGCATCACGTGCCGATCTTTCATATATCACGGCAGTAATCAGACCGACTGAATTCAACATGAATCCGGAAAAAATTAAATATCCTTTTGTTTCCTGCCCTTTATAGAGTTGACCCCAGCCAGGAAGAACCATCGATCGCCAGGCAGCCTGTGGCCGTATATCATCGCGAATAATATATCTGCTTTCTCCCCTATTCCCGGTACCATCTTCGTTTTTCGCATGATACGTTTTGATTTTCGAAAAAAAGTCTCTGATTTTTGGTGATACGGTAACAGGATCCAGTTCCAGCCCAGGATTGAGTGAAAGAGCCGATCTGAAAGCCTCGGCAGCTTCCTGCTCGGAACCCAGATTATAATACGCCAGCGCCCGATATTGATAGATCTGAACCAGCTGATCTACCGAATAATACTGATAATCTTTAATGGCACGCGTCGATAGTTCTATGGTACGGTTAAAACTTAAGTTGTTAAACGCCTCTCTGATCTGGTACAGTGTCGGATTGGCTTCCTGGGCAAATATTATTGAAATATTAAATAACAGGAGTGCAAGCAGTTTAACATAATTTCGAAAGATTATTTTCAACGAATATATACCAATTTGCGGGTTAGGATTCGATTTTCGGTTCTTAAACGCAAAAAATATACACCACTGGCGATTGACCTATGACCGTCCGATAAACCGTTCCAGTATGTTTGTTGCGTTCCCGGATTAATCCGGCCATCGATCAGCGTGGATATTTTTCTCCCGCGGACATCGAACACGCTCAGATTAATTGTTGCAGATTCTGAGATACTTAAGCTTATCCGGGTTTCACTATTGAACGGGTTTGGATACGATTCTAACAGTAAATATTGTTCCGGTTTTATCATTTCTGTGATCCCGGTAGATTTTGCATCATAACACAGAACAGACCTGAAAACATTTCCTGGATTTTCACCATGACCGCCGAAAACATAGATTTTATCTTCATAGGTGACTGCCGTGTGTCCTGCCCTTGGTTCGGGTAAACTGAGACCCGGTTCAATTGTGCCGGATTTGATATTATAGATTTCAACTAATGCAACTGTACCACTGGCAGATTCACCCCCGATCAACATAATACTGTCACCTATCACCACAGCGGTGCCTTCGCCGCGGGCCAGTGTCAGCTCAGGGCCGGGAGCCCAGATTTTGGCAGATGAGAACTTTAAAGAACTGCTCAGAGGACTAAAATAAAAGCCACCAAATATCCAGAGTGTATCTTTATGCGCAGCCGATAATCCACCGGCCCGGGATGGTGATAGCTTGATATTCGTGTTTTTCCAGGAATCATTTACAATGTCATAGTACTCGATCTTTTCAATATATACGCCTTCGTTGTCCACACCGCCGATAACGAGCAGGGTATCGTCCAGTACCTGGGCCAATGCCCCGTCCCGTGGACCTTTCAGTTCATCTACAATCTGCCAGTGGTTTGAATCAGGATCAAAGACTTCAACCTGTTTTAGTGCTCCCTTTTGATTCCGGCCTCCAATTAAAAAAATCCGCCCACCATATGCTACACAGGCCGCGTCCGATCTTGCATAACCGAGATTTACCGCCGAAGTGGTATCCCAGCTATCGGCCTGAGGATCGTAAATATCCACCCGATCGAAATAAACATTGAGATTTTTTCCGCCGATAAGATAAATTTTTCCGCCCAGATTGGTCGCAGAAACACCTGATCGCGCGACAGGCATGGATGATTTTTCCACCCATTGCGAGTACACCGGAGATAAATATCCGCTAAATAATAGCAGGGTAACTATGCTTAGAAGAATATTTCCGATCATTATTTGTACAATTACAATTTTTATGCCATATATTTATTCTAAAAAAACAACAATATCTTCCCTTTCACCCGGCCTGATTTCGATTTCCTGCTGATGGGATTTGAAGTAGGGATTTTTAACTGTCAGCAAATAATGCCCCCCTTCGATTTTAACCGGCGCTTTAAGCGGGGTTGTCTCCACAAAAGTATCATTCAGATATATTTCACCCCATGGAACAACCGACACGTTCAAATAGCCGTATTTCTCATCTAAGATAATATACAGACTATCAATCTGCCCCGCCTTGACGGCAAGCGAATTGTCATAGACCTTATAGGATGGATTTTCAACGGTTATCTGATATTCACCTGCGCGAAGAGGTAACGGTTCAGACATTGGTGTTGTGTCCTGAACCGTACCGTTTATTTTAATATACGCCCAGGGAGCCGCCACAATAAACAATCCACCCATTTTTATATCATGGCTGGTGTAACCCATATCCGGCGGATTTGCCTGCATCCGGCTCATTGGAGATGGATTAGTCACCTCTTTGATAATATTTTCCGGCCGCACATAAGCAACCTGCTGAGGTTGTTCATCTGCGCGACTGGAGTCCAAATTATTCGTGTTTTCTGCAGGCGTATTTTCAGGTCTGGAAACTGCATCCGGCACCTGATTCGGGAATTTAATACCCGCCCAGTAGAAAACAGATATCATCAAAATGAATGCGAGAAGCACAAAACCGACCCTCATACGGATCCCGCCTGTGCGTTGATTGCCATGATTGAGTAATGGCAGATCAATAGTATCATTCACCCGGTTTTGAGTGAACTTTGCAAGATCCGGCATGTTCAATCCGGATGTATGTTCTTTAATCTCCCGGCATATCCGGTCGACCGATTCGATTCTTTGAGCAACATCCTTCCAGGTCATTTTTTTAATTAACAAATCCAGCCATTGAGGAATATCCGCGCGATAATCAGGCAGACCGGGTAATGTTTTGTTCATGATATTATGGATTGTTACAGCGATACTTTCACCCTTAAATGGATTCTCGCCGGTTAAAACCTCGAAAAAGGTCAAACCGGCTGAGAATATATCGCTCTTAGCGGAGGAAGGTTGCCCCTGCAATATTTCTGGTGCTATATAGGCGGGTGTACCGATCATATTTCCGTGTTCGGTAATAGCGGACAGATCCTGAGATTGTGCCAATCCAAAATCAGTGAGTTTGATCGAACCATTCACTCCCACAAGTATATTAGAAGGTTTGATATCACGATGGATAATATCATTTTCATGAGCATAAGCCAGAGCGTCCAGAATTTTTTCAAAGACCGACAGTGCGATAGCCAGCGGCAAAGGGTGGTTAAGGTTTGCAAAATCACGCAGGTTCCATCCCCTGACATACTCCATCACAGTAAATGGTACACTTTGGTAAGAACCGTGATCATACACTTTTACAATATTTTCATGATTAAACCGCATGATCATCTCGGTTTCACGTAAAAAACGCTTTGTGATTTCCGGATCTTTTGCATGCTGTGGATTTAATATCTTGAGCAGCATGATCTGTCCGCTGAGCCGATTTCGGACAATATATACGCTGGTCAACGGACCGCGGGATAGTTCCTGAAGCAGCTCATACTGCGGAATCTGCATCCCCAACACCCCATTTTTTTAATTGATACTGCAACCATCTTCTCGAAACACCTAATGCTTTTGCCGCATGCGTTCTGTTCCCGGAAAACTCCTCCAGCGTCTTTAAAACGATCTGTTTCTCCACTTCCTTTAAATTCAGGCTGTTTTCAAGAATCATCTTTGTATCATGCATTTCCAGGTCTTCGGGTTCAATTTGTGTTGTTTTGGCCAGGATAACCGCCCTTTCAATTGTATTTTCCAATTCCCGGACATTCCCGGGCCAGGCATAATTTAACAGTCGGTCCATTGCCTTTTTGCTGAGACCTTTGATATATTTTTTATTTTTGTCACAAAATGTTTTCAGAAAAAAATTCGCTAGTATGGGGATATCACTTCGTCTATCCCGCAAAGTGGGTAATTTTATTTTGATCACATTGAGGCGATAGTACAGATCTTCCCGGAATTTCTCCTGTTGCACCTGTTCCCAAAGGTCGCGGTTTGAGGCAGCTATGATTCTGACATCGACCTTAAAGATGCGACTCTCGCCAACCCTTTTTACTTCTCCATCCTGCAGAACCCGGAGTAGTTTTGTCTGCATATTTTTGCTGATGTCGGCAATTTCATCCAGAAAAAATGTACCACCGTTTGCTTCTTCCAATAAACCCTGTTTGGTTTCAGTTGCCCCCGTGAAGGCACCTTTCTTATGGCCAAAAAGTTCAGATTCAAGTAAATTTTCAGAAAGTGAGCCACAATATATCGGTATAAAGATCCGGTCCCGCCGATTGCTCTGATCATGAATTGCCTGGGCGACAAGCTCTTTACCGGTGCCACTCTCACCCTCGATCAAAACAGTGGCTTCGGTCGCAGCCACTTTATCAATGAGATCGAATATTTGACTGATTTGTTTACTATTGCCAATAATACGAGGGTATCGTCGCTGCTGGGCCAGCTTCGACTGCAGAGCAGTATTTTGCGTTTTTAACTGCTCAATGACCTGTGCATTTATAATCGCCACCGTGGACTGGCGGGCGAAAGCTTTTAAAAAATCAAGATTCTCCTGATTAAATCTTCCCACGTTGGACCGGTTGTCCATATATATGGCGCCGAAAGTTTCCCCCTCATAGGTAAGCGGTACACAGACAACCGAGTGAATTTTATGCAGCTGGACGCTTTCTGCATGCCTGAATCGATCATCCTGCAGGGCATCGTAGGTCAGGATGGCCTCTCCATCTTCGACAACCTGTTTCACGACACTCTTACTCATCGATACCAATTCAATGAGGTTCTCATGCGGAATTTTTCTCGCACACACGATATTCATTTCCTGATTCTGAACGTCTGTTTTCAGAACAATGAAACCGCGTTCTGCTGCAACGGTCTCGATGGCAATATCCATAATCCGCCCAAGAACCTCGTTCAGCGCGCGAATACTGTTCAATTCAGCCGTAATTTCCAGCAACGCTTCGAAAGGATTTTTAGTTTTCATATTAGTTCAGATTTTGTATAATCCTGAATGCCCCCTCCTTAGACCGGCTGCTGTCACCATATTCATCAATGATGTAAAGCACCCAGAAGTAATCCCCCTCATCCAGAGGTTCAGACAAAGTGAATTCATTTGCATCAGGCGGTAAATCGGAAAATTCATACAGTTTATTGTATACCCCTAGAGTGATCTGAAAAATTTCGATTTTAAGTGTGAATGGAAATTCAAGATACAACGTTTCCCATATAAATGTAAGCAGTCCATTATCAATATTCGCCAGGCCAGTCGGAAAAATGAGCTCGGGCACCTGTTCAATTATTCTTGAAATATATACTTTTTCACTTTGCGTCTTGTTTCCGACAAAATCCCGGCAGCAGACAATGATCGGCTTTCCCTGAAGATAATACAGGCTTGGAAGAGAGAGTTCCTGGCTAACGATGCTGGTTGTGAATATTCCATTAAAGTCTACTCTGGTAAGCGGAAAGGAAGTACTGCCAACAGGCACTTCAGTCCAGACTGAATCAATATCATTTGTACCATCTGCATCCTCAATTTCAGTTGCGATCGTAAGGTAATATAAATCATCTGATGGCCACCAGCGACTTAGATGGTGGGTTTGTAACATGATCTTTTTGACGACTGGGATAGCATTTAATTGTAGTTGAATTTCCTGTATATCGTTATTAACGTTGATTTCTATTGAATCACTGCGATAACCCGTTTGAGTTGCTTTAATCTTGTATTGTCCCGCAGGTAAACCATTAAATTCAAAAGAACCATCAGTCCCGCTCAATTGTGATTTACCCGAAGGATACAGATTGACCGTCGCGCCGGCTACCGGTTCCTGCGGTACATAATAGGCACCTATATGTCCCCGTATTTTACCTTGTGGATCATATAATGTGCTCCCCGGATCAAGGGGATTATCACGTTTGGCCGGATCGAAACAACCTGAAATCGCAACCCAGAGACATACGTACAACAAAAATCTGTTCAAAAAACCGTTCCGATTAGTTTTTATAAAATATACGACGGATAACTGGCTGCTGCAACGGAAAGTGCGTAAATTTTGCACAGAAGCCTTAGGGCGAGTATAGCGGGAAGGTTTTAATAGGATAGCTGCAAATAAGCGGCCAGTGTTTCAAAATTCCCCGATTCCTCCGGTGTGACACCGATAAAATAATTCGCTATCCCCACTTTTGATGAAGCCATATCATTTACCGGGTCATCGCCGACCATCAGACACCGGTCCGGATCCACATTTAAAAACTCCAATATTTGTGAGAAATATATCGCATGTGGTTTGCATGCTTTCATCCTGCTGATATCCGTGATCATTTTGAACTCGATATGCCTCAAACCGGCCCATTTTAGCCGCTTTCTGATGGCAATCTCAGGAAATACTGGCTGGGTCGCAATAATCAATGAAAAACCAGCGCTTTGCGCAGCTTCCAAAAACTTCACAGCTTTTGGATTTTGATTTATGATTCTTTCCAAACGGTTAAAATCGTTCTCGTAAAAACTGATGAACCGCTGCCAGACAACCTCCCGGCTCAAGCCGGACTGGCCACAAAAATAGTCAAGAAAAACCTTGCGATTAGTCACCTCCCCTTCATTATTCAACATCCGTGAGGTACCCTCGAGGATCCAGGAAGATATCAGGCCTTTATTCTGGTACTCCGGGAAATACGATTTTATCAATTCGAGGTACCGGCTTATAAATATATCCAGATCGAAATGCAACAAGGTACCATCAAGATCCAGCAACAGATGTGTTATCCTACTATAATCCATAATTCTACGCCTCTGTGACAAAGAAGAAAAGATACCGTTCACACACAGCACCGACCATAACCAGCACAGCAATACCATGGTCGGATACCGGCTGTACCAGCATCGAATAGAAAATCAGCACCAGTGGAATAAATATTCCTGATATAATAAAACCACCAAAAATTAAAATATGCGTGCCCAGTAAACGTTCTGCTATTCCACGCATATTCTGATCGGAATGGGTCAGAAATCTGAATCTGGCAAATAAAATAAACAATTCTATTATCAGAAGAGCGGCCAGCCCGGTCAGTATTGCATCAATGTATTCAATGAATTCACCCTGCATAATAGTAACACCCCCCGCCAGAACAAATCCGGATATCACTACAAATCCGGAGGTCGTAGGATGCCGCCATGCCAAAATATTGGCATCAAACAACAAATAACCTAACCGAAGAATTAAATAAAATGCCATTCCAGCGGATAGTAATGCCCAGATATGCAAATACACATCATAAAGGAAAAATAAATATTTCATTAGGACGATAATTGTAAATACCAGATGCCATAACAGGATTTTGCGCAATTTATCCTGTATCAGCGTACGAGATTTTTCCAGCCGCAATAATAACTGAAGTCCTGCTAAGCCTAAGGAACCCGACACCACCACCCATATACCTTTTGCCAGAGCTCCGGTACTTAAATACACTTCGGCAGCGACCAGATCGAGGGGTGTATACAACATCAAGAATACGGTGATCTCCAGAGCATATGCCAGTTCAAGTATAACCACGCTAATGAGCATCAAACTGATTATCATGGGCAAATTGCGGTTAAACTCCGGTTAACTTGGTGTGCCAGCTATTATAGTCAGTCTGCTCTATATTCCCGTATAATCTATCCGGTTGGGGGATAAAGCATGGATTCCGTTGCCTGGTAATTAATTCCGGCCAAGCTGCTGCGCTACCTGATAAAGGATTGCAGTCCTTGAGGCAGGAATTTCATTACCCAAAGCCGCATTTTCAGGCATATTGAATTCAGCAGCCGTGGTGCGTGCGGTAACATGTTGGTTCAGAAGAATCTGAGAATGAATAATTTTAACCATTTCAGTATACCGTCCCCATGCGAAGGAGGGAAATAAATGCAAATTATCAATCCATTTTCAACCGGGACTGGCGTTCCATTTCTCTGATATTTTCTACAATATTTTGTAGATCCTGCATATTATTTTCAAAATTCTTATGTTCGGTATTTATCCTTATAAACTTAAATCCTGCCTCTGCCGATTCGGCAGCCCATCTTTCATATGCGTCCCCGAGTTGGGCCAGATAACCGCGATCTATAGTCTGCTCATAATCCCTGCCGCGCCTCAGAATCCGGTCGATCAACCGGTCAACCGGGGCATACAAATAAATTATTAAATCCGGCTTCCGTAAATACTCAATCATAGTAGAAAAAAGGAGGCGGTAGTTTTCATAATCCATATCACTCATAAAACCTTTATCATGTAATGTTCTGGCGAATATTTCGACATCCTCATAGATAGTTCGGTCCTGGATGCAGGAATCGGGCCACTCGGTAATCTCTTTTTGCGCCTTAAACCGATGTGAAAGAAAATATATTTGCAGATGAAAACTCCAGCGTTGCATATCATCATAAAAAACAGGAAGATATGGGTTTTCAATTACTTTTTCATAATAGGCCCGCCAGCCTAATTCTCGACTAAGCAGGCGCGTAAGAGTGGTTTTTCCCACGCCGATATTGCCGGCAATAGCGATATACAATTTGCGCTTTTTTTCCAAACAGGTTCTCCAGATAAGAAATTTTTAATCCTGTCCAACTGATTTTATACTGAGAAACATTGACAACTGATTATTTGTCTTCTTTTCAGAAAAGTTTCGTTCATAATCGGGCAGATATATCCCAGTCACAGGGAGATTCTTTCCGGTTTTGCCGGATTTGTCCATGGATAACCGGCCTTTGAATTTTCATTTTACAGAGGAGAATCACATGTTTCAAGCAATTTTTAGCCGGAAGGAACGGAAAGTGTTTTGAGGATCAGGGGTGTAACATCGGTTAGGTTTCGCATTTGCTCGTTCTCGATCCTCTTACCCCAGACCCCAAAAAATGATCTGTTAAGTGTATGTGATTTGGTGCGCATATCCTCCAGATTCCCGTGGTCACTGATCACCATCAAAATTGTATCTCCGGCTTGAATCCCCGCGGCGATATGATATATCAGCTGCTCAATCTTTTGAACTTCCCTGATGGCAAAATCCATATTACAGCTATGTCCGGCATTATCGGTCATGAAATATTCGTAAAGCAACAAGTGGTATTTTTTACTTTCATTCAGGATGATTTCAGCCGCTTCCTCTGCCGAAAATATCGGCATTGAAAAGCCAAGTGTACGCAAAAATTGATTGGAATATTCATGATATAATCCGGATTTATTCCTGATATCATCTAAGGTCGTGAAAGGTAATCCTGCGGCTCTGTTCATTTCGGTCGTAGCGGACATGCGTATATTACTGAATAATTCAGGTGTGGTAAAAAACACCGGCCGGAACCCGTTCAGGAAACGGCAATCCTTGCCTGCGGCTTTAAGTCTGATAAATAGAGATTTGTGATGCAATAAATCACGCAATTTCCGATTTGGAAATCCGAACAAGTGGTGACCTAATATTTTAGATGCATTTTCACCGGTATAGATGGTTGTTTGCCCGCTCGCACTTTGCGGGAGACCGTTTATGCCAAGGGTTGCATCCAGTCCGTAGCGCTTGCCACCAAAGGGCAATGCTGCATGCGTATTTTGCGAAAAGATTCCTGTTCGACTGAAAGTCAGAGGATTGAAGGCTTTGTTATTTTCCCCGATGCCGACACCATCGATAAAGAGGAGAATGATATGAAGGTCACTTGAATCGGAAAACTTCATTGGTGCTGAAACGTACTTTTTTTCCGTTTACCGTGCCGGGTATGTATTTATATTTTCGAACCGTTTGCAAGATTTCATCATCCAGGATTGGATTTATTCCGCGCAATACCGTCGCAGACTCGACTCTGCCATCTGTATCAACCGTTACTTTAATACGGACCTCGCCGGGTTCAAGGACTTTACGCATGGATTCACTGATATCCAGTTCTTCTTTCCACACTATCCTTTTGGATCGCTTATCGAGAAATGGCTCTAAAAATATCTGATTATAATCGATTACAGCTTTTATCTCCTCGATATTTATCGGAGAATTATTCGTCTCCGAACTCGAACCTGAAGTAGAAGCCATCAGCGGCTTGGCAGAAGATGCTGTATGTATCGCAGATGCGTTGTACAACAGAGAATCAAATACTGATGATCCGGCAGAGGTATCCTCGCTTACTTCCGTAATGATTGTCTGACTGGTACCGGTCTGGATATTTTGCTGAAGCTCCGGATTAACGTTCCGGTTTGCTGCGGGACGCTGGGCTGGATTTACCGCTGTATTCTGGGCCAGAAGTAGAAGATTCCCACCTGATCGTTGATTAAGTTTCGGAGCAAATGTTATACTTCCATATTTTCTGTTATCGTCCTGATCGAATAATTTTGGCCTTCCAATGGAATCCCACGAATTATTCTGAGCCATGACAGTTTTTGACGAATGATTATACAGGTCATATTCTTCATTATTGGCAAATTGGTTGCGTCCGGGATTGTAATCCGCATCATTCTGCAGTGATCCTAAATTCGGCTTGGATAAACTAAGGACGACCACACCCATTGAATTTTGATTGATAAGATTATCAGTCAGAGTGGGTGTGGCACCGAGTTCGCACACCATGCCGGCATAGCCGTTCTGGGTGATGATATTCTGAATAATTTGAGGGCTGGCCTTCACTTCAGTCCTTATACCAGCATTGTAGTTATATCTGATTTCACAGTTAACCACCGGGAAACCGGTATTTTTTATAGTTATACCGTTATACGCATATTCTACAACCGAATAATCCAGGATGCATCCCGGCTGGCTGTGCAAAAATTGCAGGCCATACCAGTCACCCATTCTTGGTGATGCCGATTGGGATGAAAATACAATCTTACTTACCGCTGTTCCACGGGCGATCAATTTGCCCCTGACAATCAGTTCGCTGCGTGTTTTATCATTGCCACTCCGCAGATCATCGCGGTTTGCGGCAAAATAAATTCTGGTGCCTGGCTCAATATTGAGTTGGGATCCGCTGGGTATGATTATGTCTCCCCGGATAACTATCGTGCCGCGCCATATTTTAAAGCCGGTAAGTTCGCCTCCGGATAGGACCTGATCCTGCGCACTGGCAAATGTATACAGTAGCAAAAACAGGGTGACCCGCTGTATGGTCTGGTTTTGGAAAAATCGCATTGGACATCAAAATCGTTTAGACTTGATATTATAATATTCGGAACAAGCCTAAAGCACTTTATCGCATTCGGATAAAATTGGTTCCCTTGCCAATTCAGAAATAAGCCCCAAGGAAGCAAGAAGACCTGATTTAAACTGTAATAATGAACTTTTCCAGAGTTTTAACCAGATCGTTTTCTTTAAATGGTTTTATAATATACGCATTAGCCCCGGCTTTTTTTCCTTTTTCCTCATGCTCACGGCCGGATTTACCAGTCAGTATTACGATGGGGATATCGTTATATTCATTTTTGCTTCTGATATTCTCAATTAAATCAAATCCATGCATCTTCGGCATTTCAAGATCGGTAATGATGATATCAAAATCTGTGCCGTGCACCTTATCGAGTGCCTCCGGTCCGTCATTGGCAAGGATGGTAGTGTAGTTATTGCGTTCCAGTACAGCCGAAACGAATTTTCTGACGCTTTGCGAATCATCTACAATTAAGGCCATCGGCTTGCGACCGGTTATTTTCTTCTGGGTAATTGTTTTCGTTTTTGCTGTTTTTTTCTTCTTTGAGCTATTGCTCCGCTTTTTAGCGGACTTTTTCTGATCCTTATCTGACAGAACCTGTCGTGCCGTCTCCAACGATGAGAAGTCTTTTCCCTCACCGGCATATTCAATTTCAATTTTATGGGTAATGGCAGCCATATCCAGTATCAGAACCACTGAGCCATCACCCAGAACAGTCCCGCCTGAAATATACGGCACTTCCTTTAATTCAGGCCCCAGGCTTTTAACCACAATTTCTTCCCTCCGCAATACGGCATCAACCTGAAGAACATATTTTAATTCGCCTTCATGAATAATCAGCCCGGAAGGTTTATCCGGTTTACGCTCCTGTTCTTCATAATTGAGAAAACTTGCCATATTTTTCACAGGTAATTTTTGATTACGGAAGTTGAGAAAGGTAAGATCATTTTCTGTTACAATATCCTGCATATTGACTTCGATGGCTTCATCGATGGCGGAAATTGGCACGGCGATAATTTCACCATCAATTTCGACCAACATTGCCTGTGTAATAGCGAGTGTCAGAGGAATCCTGATACGGAAAATTGTGCCCTTGTCCGGCGTCGAATTTAAGCTGATATCGCCATTCATTTTCTGTATCTGAGTGGCCACCACATCCAGACCGACGCCCCTGCCGGATACATCCGTGGCTTTATCGATGGTTGAAAAGCCCGGCATGAAAATCAGATCCAATATTTCTTCGTCGTGCATTTTCTTCACTTGCGATTTTTGAGCCAAACCGAGTTTAACCGCTTTTTCCGCAATAATCGCAGGATCCATCCCACGCCCGTCATCATGCACTTCGATTATGATCTGATTTTTATCTCGCAATGCTTTCAGGAGAACGATGCCGTCTTCACTTTTCCCTTTGTCTTTGCGTTCCTTCGGAAGCTCAATTCCGTGGTCAATGGCATTCCGGATAAGATGCATGACCGGATCGGTAAGTGCTTCAATCATGGCACGATCAAGTTCTGTAGTTTCCCCCTCAACCATCAGATTAATTTTCTTCTTTTGTTTTCGTGCCAGATCTCTGACGGCTCTTGGAAATCTATTGAAAAGAAACTCACTCGGAACCATTCTTGCCTGCAAAATATCATCATGCAATTGCTTGGTCAACTGGGATATTTCGCGGATATTTTGTTCAAGATGCTGGGTAATCGAATAAAAATCAGAGGAAACACCGTCAAGTGTCATGAGCACTTCGCTGAAATCCTGCGCAGCTTGATTAAGGTCGTTCAAGGGGAGTTCCACTTCAGATTTTGGATCACGATTTTCGTTCAGCTCCACCAGCATATCGATCGTTTTACGGGTAGATCGTAATCGGTTGCGATCTTTATCTATTCGGTTTACAATAGCCTTCATACTTTCCAGATAATTATTAAGCTGGGTCTTATTCACAATCAGGCCTGCCGCCATATTCATCAAGTGATCCAGTCTTTGGGTCGTCAGCTTGATCGTATGCTCCTGGTCGATATCCAACTGATCGGTACCCTTTTCATCCATTCGACGAATCAACGGTTCTTTGGCTGGTTTATCAGCAATTTCCGGTATTGTATCAATGGCATTTAGAATTTCTGAATAATGATCGGATGATTCGGTTCCGTTTCGCATAATACTATCCGTCAAACTCTGAATTTCATCGACTGCCTTGAATATCAGATCCAATGTATCACTGCTGATCGCTTTCTTTCCCTGTCTTGCGGCTTCAAAAAAGTCCTCAATCCCGTGAGCCATATTTCCGATCATATCAAAACGCATGATCTGGGCACTTCCTTTGAGTGTGTGCATATTACGATACAAATTATTCAGCAGAGCTGGATCCTCTGGTCTCTTTTCAATTTTGAGCAGATCATTGTTTATTTTTTCCAGTAGATCTGAGACTTCATGCTGGAATGTGCCCAGGTCATTTTCTTCGCCTTCTTCTGGTGGCATTTCTTCTTCAGCATAGGACTTTAGTTTATCAATTTGTAAAGATGTGATTATTTCACCAAGTTGTACAGATTCGTCTTTTTCTCCTGAAGTAAGGGTTTTTATAAATTGGATCGCTTGTGCAATATGTTGCTGAGAAATTTTTGTATTTCTTACCTTACCTTTCTGCATTGCTTCAGCCGCAATTTCCAGGATATCACCCACCTGGCCGATTTCGCGAAAGCCCAGCATCTTTGCGGCGCTTTTTAATGAATGCGATGCTGTTTCAAGATCACGTAACGATCTGCTATCACCCGGATTTTGCATAAGATTCTGATTCGCCGCTTCAAGTATGCTGATATACTGGTCAGATTCATCTTTGAATATTTCCAGCAGATCTGTATCATCCTCCTCACTGGTACTGAATAACGGTTTTTCGTCATCGGCCATGTCAGGCGCGGATTTTTTCTCATCCTGACTGATTTCGGGTAGGGATAATTTCTCAAGTTTATCCCGAAAGGATTCAGAGTCAATCTTTCCACCCTGGACTTTGGTTTCGAGCAGCGTTATTCCTTCCCGAATAATATCCAGGGCTTCCTCCGTTGGAGCATAGAAGCCAGAATGAATATTTTCACATATATCCTCCAATGGTGCCGCAATATCAGCGATGTCGGTATACCCCATAAGTCGGGCGGATGATTTCAGCGAGTGTAGATTCCGCTCAATAGCCCCATACTGATCGGCATCATTCAGCTGGGATGCCAGCTTCTCAAGTGAGGCTTTAATCTGATTAAAGCTATTCTCTGATTCCTGGCGGAAAATCTCTTCCAGATCTTCTTCCCCTTCCTCTACCCCGATAGATTCCGGCTTCTTCTCATGTGGTTCCAGACGTTCATCCTCAGCTGGCGTTTGCACTTCGTCCGGTTTCGAGGTCAATTCTTCCAGTACAGCGACCAACTCCCCTGGATCAACGCCAGAACCACCCGCAGTTAAAGAATCCACAAAAAGTTTATAAGAGTGCGTGAATTCGGCCATTATCGGTTTTCCCAAATTTGCGATCTGGCTTCTGTCTTCGAAGACATTTATATAAAATTGAGGGAATACCACATGCCTGGTGCTCCCGATCATGTTTAAGTTTTCAATTAACCTGCGAAAATGACGGATTTGTTTTGCACACTGATCCTCATCGCCCTCAGCAATTAATGCAAGGATTTCACTGAACTTTTTTTGATTTTTCTCTTCGATCACTCCCAGAATTTGAAGCAATTTTGGTGTATCACCGATACCGATCATTTCAGGTGGGGGTGAATAAGTCTGAAGGCTGTCACGGACAGGTGACGCAACAAATTCCGGTGTTATTTCATTTACAAATGACTCGTACTGACTGAGCATAAATTTGATCGCATCCTGTTTGTCACGTACGGCACCGGTATGGATCAACTGAACAAATTGTCTGAATTCTGTTAAAGCGGTGGCGATTTCGGAAAGGGTTAACAGTTCAGCATCCTTTGTGAATGTGTCAAGCAGAATTATCAATTTCTGTTGTTGGGTTTCATTATGAATCGTTTTTTCCATCACCGCGCTGGATCGGATAAGTATATCTTTCAGAATTGGAAAAATTTTATCTTGTTCATGAATTGAAATTTCTGAAGCGGCAGGAATCTGTTCGGTGCGTTGTCTCCTTTCAGGTTCTGACAGCACTTCACTAACCGATTTTTCTTCTGATTTCGCCTCTTGTGCCGGAGGCTTCGGTACTTTTTTAGCGCGCATAGTGAGTAACATTCCGGCCATATTTTCGCCCAGGTTTAAAAGATCGGCAGCCTCCTTAGTTTCAGCCCGTGCGTCTTTCAGCGGTTCGATATTCTTCAACAACCCGAACATTCGATCGAATAACTGCGCTGCTTCCTGGCTTAACACCTGGTTTTCTTTGATACCATTGCTTAGAATATCGGTCATATGCGAGCAGAATGATTCGATCGGACTATATCCATGTATCATACTAATTTCATTCAATGACTGAAAATATCCCAATAGATCTTTTAACCTTGCTTTATCTGCAGGTTGTTCTTCCAGCTCTTCCAGCGTTTTTTTGATTTGTTCCGTATGTTCTTCGACCTCGCTGCGAAAATATTCGGAAAGCAGGCCATCGATCGTGGTGGGCTCAGGAGGTACTTCTTCACGCATAAACGCAGGTTTCGTAAGTATGATCTGGTCATTTTCAAGTGAATTGAGTATGAACAGTTGATTTTCATTGGAAAGCGTCACAATCAGATCGATAAACTTGCGTGCATTTTGTGAGAGGTTGCTCATAATTTTACTGGGTTTATAATCCAGCTCATAATCCCAGGGAAACAACATCTGACGAACCTGCATAAGTTTTAGCAGGATTTTCGGTATCTCTGCCTCCGGGGGCAACTCTCCGATTGCCAGAACCAATTCACTGAATCTCTGAAGTTTCTCTGTGCCCACCGGCGAATCAAATTCACCCAAAAATTTTACAAACAGGGAATCGACTTCGCGATAGACAAAAGATTCGAATGATATCATCTCCTGTACGCCGGCCGATTTAACGGTGCTGACTTCGAATTCACCAGGATCATGCACCGGCTCGGGTTCAGTTACTGCTTCAGTCTCAACTGTCTCCTGTCTTTCCGGCGCAATGGCTTCACCGGCAAGATCAGCATTAACAATGTTCAAGGCCTCAACCGTGGATTCATCCTCAAGCATCACCGATAATACATTTACAAAATCCTCAGCGATATCAGGTAACGCATCGAAGGCGACAGTTGGTGGATAATCTTCAATCCGATCGACTATATCAAACAGAAATATTGAAAGTTCACCCGTTCCCTGTTCACGGGCCAATTTTTCAATGCCATACTCAATGTCATCCTCTGACTTAAGATTATCGATAAACTGGGTCATTAATTCTGCGTGCCCGGGCGCTAACACTTCGGATATTTTTCCCCGTATTGCCTGCAGAAATTCCAGCACGTAAAACCGGTTAAAGGTAATATGTCTGTCGCCTATCATTTTGCCGCCTATATTTGACTATGCTAGTTTAAATTTTGATACTGCATTATTAAGTGAACTGGAAAGAGTTTCCAGTTCGGTTATACTAATTTCTGATTTTTTTGCCCCTTCCGCGGTTTGTTGTGCGATGCGGGCGATTTTTTCCATAATTGTAACGATATCTTCACTGGACTTTAACTGCAAGTGGGTGGTTTTTGTAATTTCTTCCACAGATCCGGTAGAAATGTCAACCGCTTCCAGAATCTCCCTTAAAGCAGCGCCGGCCTGGTCAACCATTTTGGTGCCTTCTGCGACCTCACGATTCCCAAACTCCATTGCCATCATGACTTCTGATGTTCCGGCCTCGATATCCTCGGTTAATTTTGTAATTTCACTTGTGGCACGTCTGGCCCGTTCTGCCAGATTCCGGACCTCATCCGCAACCACTGAAAATCCGCGGGCAGAATCACCCGCGCGGGCGGCTTCAATCGTTGCATTCAAGGCCAGTAAATTTGTTCGCCTGGTTATATCACTAATAAATCCGGTGATATTACTGATCCGGGCTGAATTATCGGCAAGTACGCGCACCTGGCGGGATGTATCCAGAACCGTTTCCCTGATTCGATGCATTCCTTCAATCGATTTCTTAAGGATATCTCCTCCGCGTTCCGCCACATCTTTTGCGCGACGGGCTGATTTGTTGGCACGTCTGGCGCTTTGATCCGTATTATCTGCGGAAGTAGCTACTTCCCGGACCAGATTTCGCGTGTTTTCTATTTCTGTGGCCTGATTTCCGGCACCGATGGCCATCTCAGCAGTCGTGGGCAGGATACCGCGGGTGAATTGTGTGATATGATCGGCACTTTTTTTCACGTCTTTGATCAACTCGCTCAGATCAGAAACCATTAAATTAAACGAATCCGCCAGAGCGCCCAATGTATCAGCTGTTACTCTCGCCGTAACGGTAAAATCACCTTCCGCTGCACCACTGACAATACGCAACAGTTCTTTTATCTGCTTCTGTAATTTTTCTTTATCTTCTTCATTTTCAACTCTTCTTTTGATACCATTTTGAAGTTTTGTCAGAATAACTTTGATCTCCGAAAGATAATCAGTCCCGTCACCATTGTACGGTAACGAAAGCTCTCCTTCGGCCAGCTTGTTCAAATAGGAGCCAACGGAAACGGCGGATGCCTGCAGTTTCTTTGCTACCAAATGCATCACGATTAATATTCCACCTATGGATATTATCAATCCCGCCACAACCGGCAGCAATATTCTCGACCAGCCGGAGGACATACCGGACGCATCCAGATCAACCTGAAGCAAACCGACGATCTGGGAAGCATTGACCCGGATTGGAGCAAATGCAGTTATTAATTTTTTTCCGGCCTCCATATACGGACCGCGAATAGTAACCTCTCCGTTGTTTATTGTAGGATTCATCTCCCACAAGAGATTATATTCCTCCCCAATCCGGTTACGGTTCTCCGCTATAACCACAAATTCCATCACATTACGTTTTCGTCGCATTGTCTTTACCTGCCAGGGTGCTAATTCGTTGGCTGTTCGAAATCGCTGTATTGAACTGAAAATTTGCTGATATGACTGATCATTATAATTACTGGCATCCCGAATTTTTTCAAATATACTTCCATCAATCTGCAATGCACCATTTAAAGCCATAATCTTAACATCCGTTGCCAGAGCCCGCTCGCTTTGCTTATCGGAATCCCTCGATATCCATAGGGCAATCACGAACCAGATAACAGCCAGAACGGGTATGATGATAACAAGTAATTTTTTGATCAAAATTGTTTTCGTCATTTTCATCTGCTCTTCTCGAACTCCACTCGTTCTGCTTCAATTATATTGAAGATTCTGATTTATCAGGCTGGCTATATCCATAATATAGATTCTATTCTCATCCAGCTCGCAGTAACCCGAGATATACCGGCGAAATACTACGGGAAGATCGTCTCCCACCGGATGGTGGATATCTTTGTTTTCAATGGATATCATATCGTTCACCTGATCGACCATTATCCCTACAATATCATGCTGCTTTCCGACCAGCATGATCATCGGATTCTCTGCTATTTTTTTGTCGTCGATCTCAAGCAACCGTCCCATATTTATGACCGAATAGATTTTACCCCGCAGATTGAAAACACCACTGACATACGGTTTTGCATTTGGTACCCGCGTAAGTCGGAAATAGGCCAGCACTTCTTGAATGGAACCAATATCGATTGCAAATTTATAGTTTGAACATGTTACCAGCGTATAACGCAAAGTTGCTGGATTTTCTGATGCCTTTGCGGAATCAGCATTCATCAGAATCTTCCCGGTATTATCAATTAATTGATCAGGTTCTTTACTTTTTCAACCAGTTCTTCATCTTTAAATGGTTTTGGAAGAAAATCATTCACACCGACTTCTTTGGCATTCTCAACCAGCTGGGGCGAATCCTTACCCGATAACATGATCACCGGTGTATCACTTTTTTCTTTTATCTTTTTTAACAGATCGATTCCGTTCATATCGGGAAGCATCATGTCGAGTATAATCAGATCGGGCTGATCCTTCTCAAACGAATCCATACCTTCTTTTCCACTGCCAGCATTAATCAGATGATAGTTTTCCTCTTCGAGCGCAATTTCGATCATTTTGCGGATAACAATACTGTCATCTATGATCATTATTTTTTTACCGGTGACTGTTTCTATTTCCTCTTCAGCCGGTTCATCTGCAGGGGGCGTTTTGGTTTCGGATATTACGGATTCCGTCTCTGGTTCCTCTTCATCAAAGATTCCCGAAAGATCTGTTTTATCATCAGCCTCTTCTTCCTGCTGTTCTTCCACCTCAACTTCGCCTTCCTCTTCTACAGCCGACACCTCGATCCGTGTTTTTTCCTCACTTTCCTCTTCTTCTTCCATTTCTTTCAGATCGATTTCATCCGGTGCTTCCACACTCGGCTCAAGCTCTTCGGCTGCGAATTCCTCCTCCGGCGGCTCCTCCTCTTTTTTCTCTGCAAGAGGTTCTTCCTCAGCCTGGGGGCGCTCTTCCCCAGCACTCTCGGTAACCTCAATCAAGCCCCTTTCCAGAAGATTTTCGACTGCGGACTGAACGACAGCTTTTTCATCATCGATAAATTCCAGAATATCATCCATGATTGTATTATCACTGATTAAAAATAATACTTTCCATTCCAGATACGGCATACTCATTGACTTGATTTTATCGTCCAAATCGCTAATTCTCGTATACCTCTGTTCCACGGTTATTCCCTTCCCTATTTTGAATTTGATGTAATGATTTCTTCGGCTAATTGTAAATACCCCAAAGCTCCAGGCGAACCAATATCGAACAGTGCAACCGGACGGCCAACACTCGGTGCTTCAGCCAGCTTGGCATTACGGGGAATTGTAGTATCAAAGACTGTTTTTTTTAAACTATATCGGAGCTTGTCTAAATTTTCTTGATTTTTTTTTATCCTTTTATCATACATGGTCACAAGAAATCCCTTAAACGTCAGCGAGGGATTGTATTTCGAGCTGATCTGACGCACCAGCCGGATAAACTTACCCAATGCTTTCAGCGAGTAATATTCGCTCTGGACCGGAATGATCAGCGAATCAGCTGCATTGATCGCATTAATCGTCGGGCTTCCCAGACTTGGTGGACAATCGATAATAATATACTCATATAATGCTCTATGTGGATGCAGTATTTTTTTCAGCAGGTCAAAATCCATATTGTAGCGGAAAAACTCAATTTCTTCGGTTTCATCATGTATATTTGTCGGAACAATATAAAGGTCACTCAATCCGACATCGATCACTGCATCTGATAGAGGTAATTTATTTACAAAAACCTGATACATGCCAGATTTAATATCTGCCTCGCTCATCCTGAAACTTGCAGCGATGCTTCCCTGGGGATCCATATCAACTAAAAGTGTCTTGCGCTCCAGAATAGCCAGACTGGCTGCCAGATTTACGGCCGTGGTTGTTTTACCGACCCCCCCTTTCTGACTGGTAATTGCAATTATCTCAGCCATTACCCTCTCTCATCATTGGAATACCGATCCGGTTCCGTTTTGCGCAGATAATCGCCTCCTCATATCCCGCATCCGCATGGCGAAATATGCCCATTAAAGGATCATTGGTCAGCACCCGTTCCAGACGCAGATCCATTTCAATTGTTCCGTCGGCCACGATTACCTGCCCGGCATGCTGTGAGTATCCAATTCCAACACCACCACCATGATGAAAAGATACCCATGATGCACCCGAGGCGGTGTTGGCAAACCCATTTAATATCGCCCAATCACTGATCGCATCACTGCCATCGCGCATGTTTTCAGTTTCCCGGTTGGGGCTGGCAACGCTGCCTGTATCCAGATGATCACGCCCGATCACGATTGGTGCCTTGATTCTCTTTTCCCGTATAAGCCGGTTTAATGCCAGGCCGAATTTGGCCCGTTCCCCATATCCAAGCCAGCATATTCTGGCGGGTAATCCCTGAAAAGCGATCCTTTTCTGTGCCATCTGGATCCACTGGATCAAAGATTTGTTTTCCGGGAAAAGTTCGCAGACCAATTCATCCGTGGCAAAGATATCTTCCTGCTCTCCAGACAATGCCGCCCATCTGAAAGGACCTTTTCCTTCACAAAACAGGGGACGAATATATTCCGGGACAAATCCGGGATAATCAAAAGCGTTCCGGACACCCGCCTTTTCCGCCTGGGCTCTTAAATTGTTGCCATAATCGAATGCAATGACATCTTTTTTCTGCAAATCGAGTATCGATTGGCAATGAATTGCCATTGACTTATAAGCCAGCCCGATATACTTTTTTGGATCACTTCGACGTAAATCCAGGGCCTGTTCATAGGGGATTCCGTGCGGGACATACCCATTTAACTCATCATGCGCCGATGTTTGGTCCGTGACAATATCAGGTAAAAAATTTCGGGCGCCCAGTCGCGGAAGTACATCGGCGATATTTGCGTGTAATCCTACGGATAACGGTTTCTTCTTGTTTTTTGCTTCCCGGCAGCGTTGTACTGCTTTATCAAGATCGTCAGTCCATTCATCCAGGTAACGGGTTGCTATTCGCCGTTCAATTCGATGCTTATCAACTTCAACTACCAGCACAACCCCGCCATTCATGGTAACAGCCAGCGGTTGCGCACCCCCCATACCACCCAGTCCCGCAGTAATCACCATTTTGCCGGATAAATTCGGCCAGCCATATTTTTTAGCCAGAGCGGCAAATGTTTCATAGGTACCCTGCAAAATGCCCTGGCTGCCAATATATATCCAGCTGCCGGCAGTCATCTGACCATACATGATCAGGCCTTTTTTCTCCAATTCTCTGAAGTTCTCCCAGGTTGCCCATGCCGGGACCAGGTTAGAATTTGCGATCAGTACCCTTGGGGCATGGTCAAATGTACGCGCAACACCTACTGGTTTTCCGGATTGTATCAGTAAGGTCTCATCGTTTTCAAGGTTTCTCAGGGCAGTGATAATTGCATGATAGGCTTCCCAATTCCGGGCTGCTTTGCCTGAACCGCCATACACTACTAGTTCATCCGGATTCTCAGCCACCTCCGGATCGAGATTATTCATAAGCATCCGCATAGCGGCTTCTTGATGCCATCCTTTGCAGGTGATCACAGATCCCCGCGGTGCTTTTATTCGGGGTGTCATCCTCTTTCTCACAGCTTACTTTTTTGCATTAGTCGCGTAAGGTACCCATGGTTTTCGATCAGATGATTGTAGGAAAATAAAGAAAATCCGGCAAAACATTCTGAACGGACACGTTCGATTCGCTCCAAGACAGACTCGACTTTCTGGTTATATGTTGAAATACCCATGACGACATTTTTTTTTGAGTCGGAATCATGAAATTGCCTTAAAACCCGATCAAATTCATTTTTATCCGTATTGTAATTCATCACCACTATAAAATCGCAGAAACCTGCGGTCAGCCAGCGCATCCAATCCTGAAAATACCGGTGTTTTGCTTTTACCGGATCGGGTTTTACGGCAACACTCAGCTCAATTTTGCGCTGCTTTTGGTGCAAATGATCCCGGATACGTATCAGGAAATTGGTTAAACCGTTATTGAGAAATGAGCGATATTGCCTGTCTGCTTCCATAAAAACCCCATATCCGCGTTTACTGGAATATTCTTCGACATCCTCATATACTTCCATCGGATCATACCAGTTTACCAGCATAAAGTTACTCCGGCTTTCAGGTGTAAATGAATAACTGATATCCGGATACCTGAAATAATCCAGGTGGATACCGCACAATTTATAATTATCGGCAATTTCACTTAAAAGATTTAATAAATAATTCTGAACCTGTAAATTCTGCGGATCCAGAAAATATCCTTCAATGCCAGCAGATTTAAGTTCATGATATTCCGGAAAACCATGTTTTCTCAATATGGCCCGGTTTAACCGATAAAAAACGTGTTGGCTGTCGGGCGGTTGCGAATTGCCCGACCAGATATAAAACATGTTGATCCAGGCATGAATCCGGATATTGTATAACTGGGCTTTATTGACTGCATATGCCAGGGGATCAAAATCTTCCGGAACTTTTACAGATTTACTTTCCACACTGCTTTTAAAGTAAGTCGCCCCCAAGGCACGCACCTGAATAAACAGGTCGTTTATACCTGCAGAATAGGCTGTTTGGATTATCTGATCGATTTTGTCCGGTGTTTCAAGGGCATATCGGACCACCCAGAATCCCTTTCTCTCCGGAGAGGTATCCTGGCTCATGGCAAGCGCGGCAAACAAGAGAAAAAAGAAACTGTATTTGAAATACATTAATTTACTCAATAACCAGTTCGATATAATCTATGCAACCGGATTTATTGATGCAATGTTAAGGTTTTATTTGAGTTAAAGCAATTTTTTGTGGGTCGGTGTATGATTTAAAATAAAAAAGGCGATCAATGACCGCCTTATTCTTTTTTCTCTGCAGAAGATTCCTTCTCTGCTTCATTTTCTGGTTCTTCCGCGGTACTCTCTAATACAGCCGTTTCTTCTGTTTTGGTTTCCGCCTGGTCCGGCGTCTCTTTTTTTGCAGGCTCTTTCTTACGCGACCGCTTCTTCTCCGGCTTTCCCAATTCAGACAGTTTTTCGAAGCCTACCAGTTGTAACAATGACAGCGAGGCGCCATCCCCCTGACGGCGTCCGAGTTTGAGTATGCGCGTATATCCGCCAGGCCGTTCCGAATAAGCGGGAGCTATTTCATCAAACAGGATTTTGGTAGTTTCCTTGTTTCTTAAAAATCCGAAGGCCAGTCTGCGATGATGGATATCTCCTTTTTTACCATAAGTAATCAGCCGTTCTATGGTTATGCGGGCTTCTTTGGCCTTTGCGGTTGTTGTTTTTATTTCCTTTTTTTCGAGCAGCTGATTTGCCAAATTACTAATCATGGCTTTACGATGGCTGGCAGTTCGATTCAGCTTCCGACCGCTTTTTCTGTGTCGCATTATAACCTCTTCATTCAAACAATTTTACTTTTCATCGCCCTTTAAATATTTGTCAATACTCATGCCGAAATGGAGGCCGCGTTCTTCGAGGATTTTATTCAATTCGGTCAGTGATTTCCGGCCAAAATTGCGAAATTTCAGCATTTCCTGCTCGTCGCGATGGACCAGGTCCCCGATTGTTTTAATATTGGCCGCCTTCAGACAGTTGTGTGAACGGACAGAGAGTTCCAGTTCATCGACACTCATTTTGAGTAATTTTTTAATTCGCAGCATTTCCTCATCGACTTCGCTGGTCTCTTCTTCCTCAGGTTCGATATCGAAATTGATGAACAATTGAATATGATCCTTGAGAATTTTCCCACTGAATGTCAGGGCATCATCCGGTGTAACGCTGCCATCTGTTTCAATTTCGAGTATTAGTTTTTCAAAATCCGTACGTTGGCCAACACGGGTGTTTTCAACCTGATATTTTACATTCAAGATAGGCGAGAAAATTGCATCAATCGGTATCACACCGATCGGCTGATCAACTACCTTGTTTTCTTCTGCGGGGACATATCCGCGCCCTTTTCCAAGACGCAATTCAATCTCAAAATTAGCCTCTTCATTCAAGGTAGCGATATGCAGATCCGGATTCAGTATTTCAAACTCGGGAGATTGCTTCTGTATGTCGGCGGCAGTAAAGGCACCCGGCCCTTTTACGGGGACCGTTACTTTTTCAATCTTTTTATTTAACAGTTTTAACCGTACCTGTTTAAGATTCAGCACCAATTCGGTAATATCTTCATATACTCCAGGAATGGTCGTAAATTCATGCTGAATGCTGTCAATACGCATTGCGGTGATCGCAGCACCCTGCAGCGATGACAACAATACGCGGCGAAACATATTACCAATGGTCACGCCAAATCCCTTCTCTAGGGGTTGCACATAAAACTTTCCGTACGTATTGGTATAAGTTTGTTCATCCAGTTCAATACGCTCGGGCATTTGAAAATTAGTCCAGCTCATTAAATTACCTTTATATTTTTTAAGGTTATTACTTTGAATACAACTCAACGATGAGATTTTCCTGCACCTGGACAGGAATATCCTCTCGTTTGGGCCAATCGAGAAAAGTACCTTCACTTTTCGCTTTTTCCAATTGCAGCCATGGATACATATCTTCATCCCGGATACGCCGCATGGATTCATGAAAGACGGGAATTTTCCTGCTTTTTTCCTTTACAGCCACGATATCACCGGGGCGCAGCAAATAGGAAGGGATATCAACCAATCTGCCATTTACGGTAAAATGTCGATGGCGCACCAGCTGCCTTGCCTGATTGCGTGATTGGGCAAAACCCAAACGATACACGGTATTATCCAAACGGCTCTCGAGCAGGCGCAACAGGTTCTCACCGGTTACACCTTTCAGACGGTCGGCATTTTCAAAATAGTTGCGGAACTGTTTCTCGAGCACGCCGTAAATCCGGCGCACCTTTTGTTTTTCACGTAACTGGATACCATATTCAGAGAGTTTTACACGCTGTGATACGCCGTGTTGACCTGGTGCGTAACTTTTCTTTTCAAAGGAACATTTTACCGTCAGACAACGATTACCCTTAAGAAAAAGCTTTTCTCCCTCTCTGCGACACAGTTTGCAAACCGCTTCAGTATGTCTTGCCATTCACATTACTCCATATTTATATATTATACGCGTCTTCTTTTAGGCGGCCGGCATCCATTATGCGGAATAGGGGTGACATCCTTAATGGAAAGAATTTCCAATCCGGCTGCCTGTAAAGAACGGATGGCTGCCTCACGTCCCGAACCCGGGCCCTTGACCTCAACATCAACCCGCATCAGGCCAAGATCCATTGCTTCTTTAGCTGCATGCTCTGCTGAAATCTGGGCAGCAAATGGGGTATTTTTTCGGGATCCCTTAAATCCGGAACGACCTGCCGAAGCCCAGGAAATTACATTTCCATAAGAATCGGTTAATGAAATAATTGTATTGTTGAAAGTGGCTTTGATATGAGCCTTGCCGTGTGCTTCGATTCGTTCTTTTTTCTTCGTACGTTTTTTTACCTTGGGGGAAGCCAAGTTATCCTCCTATAAACTTATTATTTGATTACTTTTTTCCACCGACGATGCGCTTACGGCCCTTTCTTGTACGCGCATTTGTTTTTGTGCGCTGACCGTTAACCGGTAATCCGCGGCGATGGCGATATCCCCGATAGCTGTTGATATCCATTAAACGTTTGATATTCATATTGATTTCGGATTTCAACGCGCCTTCAACTTTGTATTTAGATTGTATGGTTGTGCGGATCGCAGTGGCCTGGTCGTCAGTCAACTGATGTACACGGATATTCTCATCGATACCGGCATCGGCCAGGATCCTGCTAGCACTGGACTTTCCGATACCATAGATATACGTAAGACCAATTACTACCCGTTTATTTTTTGGTAAATCTACACCTGCAATTCGTGCCAATGTGATGTCCTCCTGGTTTTTCTGATCAACCCTGACGCTGTTTATGTTTCGGATTTTTACTGCAAATTACCCTGACCACGCCTCGGCGCCGGATTATTTTACATCCATCACAAATTTTTTTAACTGAGGCCTGAACTTTCATCTTTTCCTCGCTTTATCCTACAAAACAAATTATTTATACCGATAGATAATTCGGCCACGGGACAGGTCATAGGGCGATAATTCGAGACTAACCTTATCCCCCGGTAATATCTTTATAAAGTGCATTCTCATTTTGCCGGAAATATGGGCCAATACTTCATGCCCGTTTTCCAGTTGAACAATGAAGGTAGCATTGGGTAAGGTTTCTTTAATGACTCCGTCAACCTTGATCGATTCCTCTTTTGCCACCCGTTTCTCCTAATTTATTTTCGATAAAATATCAGGACCGTTGTCTGTTATCGCAATCGAGTGCTCAAAATGCGCTGACGCAGATCCGTCCGAAGTTTTAACCGTCCACTCGTCATCGGCGAAATATACCTGATGCCCCCCCATGTTAACCATTGGTTCAATCGCGATGACCATGCCGGTCTTTAAAACAACGCCCATATTTGGCTTGCCGAAATTGGGAATCTGTGGATCCTCATGCGGTTTCCTGCCGACACCATGTCCTACCAGCTCCCGGACCACACTGAAATTGTGATTTTCAACGTGGCTTTGAATGGCAAATCCGATGTCTCCTACCTTGTGACTCACAACCGACTGGTCAATACCCAGGTATAAACTCTCTTCGGTCACTTTCAACAGTTTTTCAACGTCGTGCTTTATCCGCCCTACAGCGTAGGTATATGCGGAATCTCCAAAGAATCCGTTCATCTCAACGCCCACATCAATCCCAACGATCTCTCCGTTGCGCAGCTTCCTTTTTTTTGACGGAATGCCGTGTACCACTTCATCCTGTACCGATATACAGGTTGCCGACGGGAAACCATATAATCCCTTAAACGAAGGATGTGCTTTTCGTTTTACAATGAACGATTCTATCTCTTTGTCAATCTCCCAGGTACTGATCCCCTCCTGGATAAACTTAGTAATATGTTTCAGAGCTTCAGCGATAATAATATTGCATTCTCTGATCCGTTCGATTTCTTCACGGGTTTTCAGAAAAATCATGATCGCTGCTTTATCCCCGGCGGCCTCTTATCCGCCCCGATTTCATGAATCCGTCGTAGTGCCGCATGAACAAATGTGACTCTACCTGTTGTAGAAAATCAAGTGCCACACCGACAATAATCAGCAAGCCCGTCCCACCGAAAAATGACGCAAGGCTGTAAGGGATCTTGAAATATTTTGCCAGAAAAGCCGGTACAATGGCCACCACCGCCAGAAATATTGAACCCGGTAACGTAATTCTAGTCAATATATTATCCAGAAATTCAGCGGTCTTCTTTCCGGGTCGCACACCCGGAATAAATCCACCCTGCTTTTTAAGATTGTCCGCCACATCAACCGGATTCAGTGCGATGGCTGTATAAAAATAAGTAAAGAAAACGACCATTACCCCATAGAGTATCCAGTAGAACCATGAATCATAGGAGAACAGGCGCTGGACACTGTCCATAATTTCACTTTCCGGGAAAAAAGTGATCACCGTGCTGGGAACAAACATGATTGCCTGGGCGAAAATAATCGGCATGACGCCGGCTGTATTGACCCGCATCGGAAAATGTGTATTCACGCCGCCGTATACTTTACGCCCGATTACCCTCTTGGCATACTGAATCGGGATACGGCGTGTACCCTGCGTCAATAAAACAATCGCAGCGATAATTAAAAAAGCGAGGCCCAATAATGCTATTTCACTCAAAAGACCGCGCTGCCCGCTGGAAAACTGCGTATACTCCTCAATCAGGGCACTGGGTAAACGTGAGATGATACCGATAAATATGATCAGTGAGATGCCGTTGCCGATACCACGATCATCGATCTGCTCACCCAGCCACATAATCAGCATCGTACCGGTCGACATTGAAAGCATCGTCAGCAAAATAAATCCCATCCCCGGATCGGGAACCGCTCGCAGTCCGTTTGCCAGCTGGATATTCTGCAGAAAAATCGCCACACCGTACGCCTGCATGGCCGATATGAACAGCGTTCCGTAGCGGGTATACTGGGTAATTTTCTTCCGGCCTTCCTCGCCTTCTTTCTGCAATTTCTGAAAGAAAGGAATTACTGAACCGAGCAGCTGTATGATAATCGAGGCGCTGATGTATGGCATGATGCCAAGTCCGAAAACAGCCGCGCGACTGAAAGCACCACCGGCAAAAAGATCATACAAACCAAATAGCGTTCCCTGTAATTGCCGAAAGCCCTCCTCAAGCACCGTGGTGTCGATACCGGGGGTAACTACCAGAGTGCCGATCCGCTCGATCGCCAAGATCATCAGAGTGAATAAGATGCGCTTGCGTAATTCCTGGATCTTGAAAATATTTCTGAATGTGTCGAAAATCATAATAAGGTAACTGTGCCTCCCAGTTGCTCAATCTTCTCTCTCGCCGAATTACTCACCGCGTGCACCGTAATATTCAATTTTGATTTCAGTTCACCATTACCGAGTATCTTCACCGGATGATCCTTATCCCGGATCAATCCTTTGGCAAAAAGTACTTCATTGTTTACTTCCCCCTTGGTAAATCTGTTCAGTGCCGAAACATTAACGACCTGGTATACTTTTTTAGCCGCATTTGTAAAGCCGAACTTCGGCAGCCTTCTCTGCAGGGGCATCTGCCCACCCTCGAACCAGCTGCGCTTTTTTGATCCGGCGCGTGATCCATACCCTTTTTCACCTCTCCCGGCGGTCACTCCCCATCCCGATCCTTCACCACGACCGATTCTTTTCTTTTTACGCCGCGCACCGTCATTATATTTTAGTTGATCCAATTTCATGTCTGATCCTTTACTTTACTTCCTCGGTCTGAACCAGATGTTTCACTTTTTTAACCATACCAAGAATTTGCGGGGTCGCATTGTGAACCACCGAATGCCGTATGCGGTGCAGACCCAATGCCTCAATTGTTCGTTTTTGCCCCTTCGGACGATTAATTACACTCCTGATCTGGGTAATTTTTATCTTACCGACTTTCTGGTCTTTCATAACTGCTGCTTCCTGATCTTAACCGTTATAGATCTTGGGTACCGATAGACCCCGCAGTTTGGCCTGGTCATCGGCACTCATCAGTTCCGTCAAAGCTTTCACTGTGGCCTTGACAACATTATGGGGATTCGAAGAACCCATCGACTTGGTAAGGATATCCTGAATACCGACCGCCTCACAGATCGCACGCACCGGACCCCCTGCAATTACGCCGGTACCTGCCGAAGCAGGCTTGAGCAATACTTTTCCCGCGCCGTATTTTGAAACTATTGCATGCGGTATCGTGCCTTTATTCAATGGCACCCGGAATATATTCTTTTTAGCCTGCTC
>Ga0209536_100000431_pt1 | contig 67830 bp, 59 predicted proteins | sample DeeMarSeWOR28_12_FD_187461 | JGI IMG/M metagenome (GOLD analysis project Ga0209536, IMG submission 187461) | Marine sediment microbial communities from White Oak River estuary, North Carolina - WOR-2-8_12 (SPAdes) (version 2) | ecosystem: Environmental > Aquatic > Marine > Intertidal zone >...
CCCGCCGTCGTGCTCGCGCGACCGACTGGCGGTCAGCTCGATGGAGGTCTCTGCACCGTCCGGACGGTCTCGACGACCTCCTCTTCGGTCAGGAGCCGCTCGGATTTCTTGGCCTCCGCGAGCACGGCGTGGATCGTGTCCTGATCGGTCGGCAGCCCTCGCGCTCGGAGGAAGAACAGCACGTTCGAGGCGCCGGACATGTGGCCGATCTCGATCTCCTGCTCGCGTCCCACCCAGCTGGCCGGGACCCCCGAGTAGACCCGATCGGCGAGCCACGCCGCCCCTTTGCGTTTGGCCTTGATGACGGCGGCCGCATGCACACCGGTGGCCGTGCGGAACGCGTCGCGACCGACGATCGGCGTGTTGACCGGGATCGGGACGCCGACGGCGGCGGAAACGGCTTCGACGTAGTCCGGCAGGGCGGTGAGATCGTCGTTCCGCCAGCCGAGCAGTCGGAGGTTCACCAGGAGCTGCTCCATCGGTGTATTGCCCACGCGCTCACCAACGCCCAGGGCGGTGCCGTGCACGCGAGTAGCACCGGCCTCGAGTGCGGCGATCGTGTTGGCGACGTCCAGGCCGCGGTCCCTGTGGCCGTGCCAGTCGATACCGATGTGATCGGTGACGCCGCGCTCGTCGAGAAGCTGCCGGACCCATGAGACCAGGTTGAACACCCCGCGCGGCACGGCCGCGCCGACGGTGTCGCAGAGGCACAACCGCTTGGCCCCGGCGTCCATCGCCGCGGTCAGCAGGGTCCGCAGATCCTCGGGGTTCGCCCGGATGGTGTCCTCGGTGACATACATGACGTCGAGGCCCTCACCGACGGCGAACTGGACCGCCTCCGTGGTGTGGCGCAGGATGTGGGCGAGATCCCATTCCTCGGCGTACTGGCGGATCGGGCTCGATCCGATGAACACGCACGCCTCGATCGGCACACCGGTCCGCTGCACGACGTCCGCGATCGGTTGAATGTCGACGATCATCGTGCGCGCCGCGCAGTTCGCCTTGATGCGCAGTCGGTTGTCCGCGATTTCGCGGCACAGCGTCTCCACGGCCTCACGCTGCCGCGGCCCCGCGCCTGGGAGACCGACGTCCGCGGTCTCGATCCCGAGGCTGTTCATCAGATGGAGGATTCTCACCTTCACGTCGATCGGTGGGTCGATGACCGACGGACTCTGAAGGCCGTCCCGAAGTGTCTCGTCGTCCAGCATCGCACTCGCCGGCCGGGCCGCGTCGGAGCCCGGTGGGTTCGCCCAGTCGTAGATCAGGTGGTCCTCGGACGGTACCGTCGTCATGGCCTCCCCTGCGTATACGGGTGCGGCATCGGCTCAGCGTGCGGCACGACCAAACTGCCGCGCCTGCTCGAGCAGGCTCTGAGCCTTCTGCTCGTCTCCCCGCACTTGCGCGATGTGTGCCAGGTGGTACAGGCTGCTCACTTCCTCCACACCCTCGTCGAGACTCCGCTGGAACTCCCGGGCCGCGGCGTCGTGATCGCCCCTGCGCTCGTAGATCACACCGATGTGGTAGTGCGCCATCAGGTACTCCGGTGTGAGTGTCGTGCACCGCTCGAAGTGCTCGAGCGCCTGGTCCAGCTCGCCGGCATGGAACAACGCGATGGCGAGTCGGTAGTGTGCGGCGTTGTAGTGCGGATCGATCTCGAGACAGCGTCGGAACGCGCGGATGGCGGCGGCCATGTTGCCGCGATGGTAGAAGGCGACGCCGAGATCGTACGAGCAGAGCACGAAATCGGGTGACAGCTCGAGCGCCCGCTGGTAATAGTCGATTGCCAGGTCGAGCGTGCCCTGGTGGAAGTACACCGTGCCGAGCATGTGGTTGCCCAATACGTGGTTCGGCTCCATTTCCACCAACCGCTCCAGCTCCCGACGGGCCTCCCGATGCTGCCCCCGGCTCTCGGGGAGCAGCGCATGGAGCAGCCGCTGATCCACGTACGCGTCCCGCAAGAAATGCCCGCACTCAGCGCAGAACTTGTCACTCTCGACCGCTTCACGCCCACACCTGCTGCATCGCATATCTCACCGCCTCCGTGCCCGCGGCCGGGCACATTCGAGGTTCATCACCGTGCGCTCTCTCAAAATGCCGGCCGGGTCCGACGGGGGCAATTTGTCCCGGCGTGTCATCGCGGCCGGCGGGTGTAGATCGTTTTGAAGTCCAGCAGCATGAGCAGCTTGCAGTCCTCGCAGTCGCCCGTCAACAGGTCGGGCCGCACGGGATCGGCGCACACCTCGAACCCGAGCTCGCGATACAGCACCGTCACTTCGTCGACGCGCTGCCCGTCAACCACGAAGCGACGCTCCCAGCCGTCAGCGAGCCGTGCCGGATCGGGAGCGAGCTGCGCCTCGGACAGGACACGGCGTGCCTCCTGCTGCACGATCGGACCCAGCGCCCGCGCCGGCCCACCGTGTGCGTCGTTCCGGCCGGCGCTCGGCGCCCGGCCAGGGGGAACCGCGTCGCCCATCAGGGCGCTCGGGAACCCGGGGGCACGGCGGACCCATGCGCGTCTGCGACCTGCTCCAGCCGCCGCCGGCCCAACAGCGCGGCACCGAGCGCGGACGTGAACTGGACGAGATCGCCCTCGGGGACGTTGACGTCGGCTGCCAGCTCGGCTCGGATCACGTCGATCATGCGCCGGAACCGCAGAATCCCTCCGATCAGCGTGAACTCCGGCTCCATTCGTACCCGCTTCATGAGCTGCACGCTGCGGCCTACCAGAGACACGATGGCGCCGTGCATAATGTCCGCCGGCGCGACGCCCTGCGACAAGTGATTGATGACTTCGGACTCCGCAAAGACGGCGCAGACGCCGGAGATGGCCATCGGCTCCTTCGACGTGTCCACGAGCGGACCGATCTCCACCGTGGAGTAGCCCATGTAGCGGGCCGTCTTTTCCAGAAAGGCGCCGGTGCCGGCGGCGCACTTGTCGTTCAGGCGGAACGATTTCACCTTCGCGCCGTCAGTGAGCCGGCTGGCCTTCATGGTCTGTCCGCCGACGTCGAGGATGGTTTGGGTTTCGGGAAAGAGCAGGGTCGCGCCGCGCGCGGCGGCGGTGAGGTCGGTGACGTGCACGTCGGCAGAGGTGACCTGGTGTCTCCCGAAGCCGGTCGCGACGACGTAGTCGACGTCGGATGGGGCGACACCAGCGTCGGCCAGCGCGGCGGCCTGCGCGCGGTCCGCGATCTCCGTGAGCTTGAAGCCGGTCGGCAGCATCGCACGACCGGCGATCGTGCGGTCGGCTCGCAGCACGAGTGCCTTGGTATAGGTGGAGCCGACGTCGATGCCAACGGTGCAGGTCATGCGTCGTGCCTCGCAGGGATGCGGGCGGCCAGGATGTGGTCGAGGGCGAACAGCGCGGCCCCGAGCGCTCCCATGTAGTGCGAATCCTCGCTCACGTTCACGGGGACTCCGAGACTCCGGTTGAGCGTCTCGATCATCGCGTGGTTCCGGGCCACACCACCGGTGAAGGTGACTTCCTCCTCGATCCCGACCCGGCGAAGCAGACCGGTGGACCGTGCGGCGATTGACTGGTGCACGCCGAGTAGAATGTCCTCGATCTTCTTCCCCTTGCCGAGCCATGAGAGCACTTCCGATTCCGCGAACACCGTGCACGTCGTCGAGATCTTGACCGGCCGCTCGCCTCGGAGCGCGGTGGGGCCCAATTCGTCGAGCGGGATATCGAGGGCACTCGAGGCCGCGCCCAGGAAGCGCCCCGTCCCCGCCGCGCACTTGTCGTTCATGCAGAAGTCGACGATCTCCCCGCTCGGCGAGACGCGGATCGCCTTCGTGTCCTGGCCGCCCATGTCGACGACGGTGCGAGTGCCGGGGAACATGTGCACCGCACCGCGGCCGTGGCAGCTGATCTCGGTCACCTGTGTGTTGCCGAACGTCACCTTGTAGCGGCCGTACCCCGTGCCGACGACGTATTCGACCTCCTCCTCGCGGAGGTCCCCCGCGGTGAGAGCCTCCGCGAACGCCTGCTCGGCGGCGCGGATCACGTTGGCGCCCGTCATCGTGAGGGACCGCGCGACGATGGTCCGTCCCTCGTCGATGATCACGGCCTTGGTCTGCGTGGACCCGACATCCACTCCTGCGGCATACGCCATGGTCGCTCCTGCGCCAGAGTCCTACGTATCCCGGATCGCCGCCTGCTGACGGCGTGCCGCGAGTCCCTCGAAGAATGCGTCGATCCGATTCTTGAGCTGTGCCTCGGACACCACCCGCCGATCCATCATGTCCGACTCGATGAACAGGCTCGGGATGTCCCGCCGCGCCATGAGCGCGCGGCGATTGTCTGCGAGGCCCGTCGAGACCGTGCGGCAGCTCTTGATCGGGTGGTACACGATCCCGTCCACCGCATACGTCTCGGCCATCTCGAGCAGCATGTCCGTCTGGAAGAACATGTTGTCCATCGCGTCCCGCACGCTGATGAGCATGCCCTCTGCCAGGCTCTCGATGGGCCGCTCGAGGTCGTATTCGAAGCCGAGGCTCGTGCCTCCCGAGGCGAAGTGCAGATACGTCGAACTGACGAACGTTCCACCCAGCTCGGTGAACAGTTCGGAAAAGCGGCGGAAGATGGGATAGCACGGTACGCCGACGAAGATGAGCCGGTATCGCTCGTCGGTGAGGGTCCCGATGCCGTGTGCGCTCTTGTACTCCATCTCCTCGACCAGCTCTTCGAAATAGCGCGCACCCTCCACCGAGCCGCGAAACCCGTTCGCCACGCCGAGGAAGATGGTCCCGTCGGACAGGGCGTTGAATACCGAGGGGCGGCTCCGGTTGAGCTCGAGCACCCGCTTCCACGCCCGGGTCATTGCGTTCGCCTGATGCATGCTCTCGCGCAGGCGGTCGATGTCGAAGGCGATTCCCGCTACCCGCTCGAGCAGGGGGATCAGCTCTTCCAGTTGGGCCTGCACGTAGCGCCGGTCGTTCTCGAAGTCCGGATCGCCTGGCCACGTCTGGGTGCCGGCGGCTCGCGTACCCGGGACGTCGAGCGTCACGATGGGTACGTCGTACATCCGCTCCCAGATCTCCGCCCACTTGATGTACGTGTTGCACGCGTTGGTGTACACGGCGATGGCCGGCTGCGGGATGCGGCCCATGGGCAGCTCCCCGCCCCTGAGCTGCGTCGCCACGTCCGCCTTCACGTAGCCGCAGATGTCCGGCGAGTAGCCGAAGTCCTCCGCCTCGTTGAGGTATTCGTGCGCCACCCGCCGCACCGCTGTCTGCAGTGAGTTGATCTCCGGAAACACGATCGGCAGGTCGAACGTCCGCAGCAGCTCTGCCAAGCTGCCCATGACGAACACGTACGCGCCGCCTCGCCCCTCCTCCGCCGCTCGGGTGAGCCCGGCGAACCACTCGCGGAACAGCCGCGCGCCGTCTGTGTTGCCTCGCCCGACGATGCCGTCAGCCGTCGTCTGTGCCATGGCGTCGTCCCTTCTCACTCGAACAGGATGTTCTCGACGAACGTCTCGAGTTGGATCTCGAGATGCTCGAAGCTGGTCATGTTTTCCTCGAACTCGCTGACGAAGTAGGGCACCCCTTCGTCGTCGAGTGCGCGGGTATAGGCGACCTGCTCCTCGAGGCCGGGCTCGCACATCTTGGCCGCGGTGACGATCGCCGCCTGGGCGCCCGCCTGCCGGATGCGCTCGAGCAGCATGCGCTCCTTCGGCTTGCGCAGGTCGTGCTGTACCGGGCTGTACGAGGACCGCTCGAGGTACGACTCGGCGAGGCTCCCGAGGGGATCCTCGCCGGCCGCGACATCCTCGAGGATCCACCGCAGACCGATGAGCAAGTCGTCGTCCACCACGTAACATGAGCGGCCAATGGCACGAATCAGGTCCAGCGGTGGCTGCTCGCAGAATCCGCCCTCGTACACCACCCGGATTCGGTCCTGTCGCTTGGCGGACCGCGCTGCGAGCTGTGGGAGCACCACCCCCAGCAGCGTGTTGTGCTCCTCGCGCGGGATGAGGCCGCCCACGGCCACCAGCGCGTAGGCCTCATCCGCGGAAACCAGCCAGGGAGACTCGCGCTTGAGGCGATAGAGCTCGCGCAGCAAGGCGCGGTTCTCATTGAACACGCCGATCGACCCGCGGAGCGCGTCGTCGGTGATCGGTGTGCCCGTCGCCTCGGCGATGGTACGGCGAAGCCGGTCGTACTCGCCCCGCAAATAGGTAATGGCATGCGCCGAGTTCGCGTTCTGAGGCAAGTAGAGGATTTGGCAGGGGTAGTCGAAGTTGCGGCCCCAGACGGCGGCGAGATTCCTGGCGGCGTCACAGATCGGGTGCGTGACGAACACCTCCAACTCGATACGGTTGCTGAGCACCAGCTCGAGCGAGGTCTTCACGATGGAGCACAGATACGAGCCGAACCGCGAGTCCGCCTGTGTGGGCTCGACCGGGCCACCGCGGACCTTGAAGGGAAGTGCGCCGGCGGCGTGTGCGATCTCCTCCGGGAAGTAGACCTGGAAGTGGCCGATCACCTTGCCGCCCGACTCGCGCCAGCGGCGTACCGTGGGGTAGGTATCGTCCTCGAGCAGCTCGCGGCAGTGGTACAACACCTCGTCGAGCGGCTCCCCCCGCCACTGGGGAAACACCGGCGGCGCGGTCAACGGTCCGCCCATGTCGGCTGGCGCTTCTCGAGGAATGCCGTGAGCCCCTCGATGGCGTCTTCGGTCTGCATCAGCTCGTCGAGGTACAGCCGCTCCGCCGTCCCGAAGGCGGCCGAGCGGGCGGCGGCCTCACCGGCGCGGAGCACCTGCTTGGCGATGCGGAGCGCGGCCCCGCTGTGACGTGCGATGCGGCCACACAAGTCGAGCGCCGCCTCGTGCACCCGCTCGTCGGCAACGACACGGGTCACCAGGCCGGCCGCCCGCGCGTCCTCGGCGGTGATGGCGTCGCCGGTGAACACGATCTCGGCCGCGCGTCCCGTCGGGCAGAGCATCGGGAGCAGCGCAGCCGCCGCCGGCGCGATCACGCCGAGCATGATCTCGGGTTGCCCGAAGCTCGCCCCCTCGCCGGCGACCACCAGGTCGGCGCCCTGCACCAACTCGAAGCCGCCGCCGAGGCAGCGGCCCTGCACGGCGGCCACCAGGGGTATGGGGAAGTCGCGGAGGCGGGCGATGGTCTCCATGAACTCCGGAATCAGCTCCGTGTACTGGGGCGGCATGTGCTCGCCCACGTCCGCCCCAGCCGAGAAGTGCTTCCCCTCGGCGCGTAGGAGCAGTACCCGGAGTGCGCTATCGTCCGCCAGGCGCGCGAGCTCGTCGCGGACGGCCGCGAGAACTCCGCGTGTGAGGATGTTGAGCGGCGGGTGGTGCAGTACCAGCTGACCAATCCCGTCCTGCACGGTTGCCTGAGCGCTCATGCCTGTGCTCTCCATTCAGCCGTCGAGCGGCGTGCGCGGCCACGGCGTCCCGGGCCGCTCGAGGGTGTAGTAGACCGTGATCGCTTCCCGTTCCTCAGCAAGGCGTGGTACCACCTGGACCGGCATGCCAATCGCGACGTCGGCGTCGGCCAGCGTGTCGCCGAAGCACGCGAGCGCTCGTCCGCCGTCCTCCAGGTCGACCAGACCGAGCCGATACGGCGCGAGCTGCTCGAAGCCCGACGGGGCGGCCGAGATGGTCGTGTAGGTATGGACGACACCCCGTCCGCTCACCTCGACGAGCGTGAAGTCGGGACTCATGCACGCGTCACAGTCGGCCCGCGGTGGGAATGTGTGTGCGCCGCACGCCGCGCAGCGCGACCCCACGAGGCGTCCGTCCTTCAGGTGGGTCGCGAACTCCGCCACCTTGGTGTGCGGTGCGTAGTTCACCAGACCAAACCACTTGAACATGCGCTACTCCCTCGTGAGCACCTGGACGAAGCAGTACTGTCCGATCCCGCCCACGTTGTGCGTGAGACCGACATCGGCATCGGGGACCTGACGCTCGCCGGCTTCACCCCGCAACTGCTTCACGATGTCGTAGGTCATCGACACACCCGTCGCCCCAATTGGGTGGCCTTTCGCCTTGAGGCCGCCGTCGACGTTGACCGGGACCGTGCCGCCGACGTAGCTGCGGCGCTCCTCGATGAACCGTCCGCCCTCGCCGCGCGGACAGAACCCGAGGTCCTCGTACGCCATGATCTCCGCGATGGTGAAGCAGTCGTGCACGTCCGCCACGCGGATGTCCTGCGCGGTGACTCCCGCCATGGCGTACGCTTCGGCCGCGGCTCGCTCGGCGCTGGGCAGCCCGGTCAGATGGGGACGGCGCAGCACGGACATGCTCGCACTGGCGCAGCCCATGCCGGCGAGCCACACGGGGACTGCCGCGATCTCGCGGGCGCGCTCCTCGCTCGCCAGGATGACGCATGCGGCGCCGTCGGCGTTCGCACAGCAGTCGTAAACCCGGAACGGATCGGCCACGGCCTCGGAGGCTGCCGCCTTCTCCTCGGTGATCTCCTTGCGGAACAGGGCCATGGGGTTCAGCGACCCGTAGTGGTGGTTCTTGACCGCCACCTCGACGAGCTGTTGCCGTGTGGTGCCGAACTCGTGCATGTGGCGCCGGGCGAACATTGCGTAGTAGCCGGGGAACGTCGTCCCGAAGCCCGATTCCCACTGGACCTCCCCCACCCGACCCATGAGCGCCAGGATCTCGGCGGTGTCCAACTCGGTCATCTTCTGGCAGCCGATGACGGCGACGATGTCGTGGATGCCGGCTTTGATCGCGAGCCACGCGGTGCGGATCGCCGCGCTGCCGGACGCACAGGCAGCCTCGGTCAGCCACGTCGGTCTCGGGGCCAGCCCGAGATACTCCTGAATCACTCCGGCGAGCGACCGCTGCTTGTGGTACTCCGGCACGGATCCAACGACTGTGGCGTCGATGACGTCCCGCGTGATCCCCGCGTCGGTGACCGCATCCCGGAATGCCTCGAACGCGAGCTCCTGGACGGTGGCGTCGCTGCGCCGCCCGAAGGGCGTGTGGCCGACGCCCACGACGCCGACGCGTCGGCCGCTAGATGTACTGGCCACCATCCACCCTCAAGATCTCGCCGGTGATGTGTCGCGCACGGTCGGAGCACAGGAACGCGACGGCGTTCGCGCAGTCCTCCGGCGAGGCGAGCCGCCCCAGCACGGTCTCATCCATCGCCTGCTCGAGGAACTCGGGTGGCAACTGCTCGGCCATCGTCGTGAGCACCATGCCCGGCGCGATCACGTTGACGTTCACGCCGAACTTGCCGACTTCGCGGGCGAGCGCCTTGCTCAGCGCGATGATGCCGCCCTTCGACGCGGAGTAGTTGGTCTGCGCGTGCTTGCCGCGAAGACCGTTGATCGAGGCAACGTTCACGATCTTCCCGTGCCGCTGGTCCTTGAACACGGCGGCCGCGGCGCGGTTGTAGTTGAAGTAGCCCTTGAGGTTGACGTCGATGACGGTGTCCCACTGCGCTTCCGAGAGCTTCCAGATCGGCGCATCCGCCGTGATTCCAGCGTTGCACACCAGGATGTCGAGCCGACCGAGCGTAGCGACGGTCTCGCGGACCCGCGTCTCGGCGGCCGCGAAGTCCCGCACGTCCGTCTCCATCAGGTGGCAGCGGCGACCATGCGTCTCGATCAGCCGTGCGGTGGCGCGTGCCTCCTCGTCGATGGTGCGATCGACGATGGCGACGTGACAGCCCTCCGCGGCGAGGCCCCCGGCGATGGCCGCGCCGATCCCGGTGCGCCCACCGGTCACGAGGGCCACGCGGTCGGTCAGTCCCAGATTCATTCAGCTCGCTCCGCGCGTTGGTGCGGCGTCATGGTGTGAGACCTCGGATAGGAGTCGGCGTGCTGCCGGGCGAGCCATCGACCGGCGGGTGCAAGTGGTCGTGGCGAACCGCAACGCGCCGGGGGTCCGCCGCTCCCCAAGCAGCGTGCTCACTCACCCTCTTGATACTGGGGCGAGATCGCCCGGATCAGCTCGTCATCCCACGGGTGCCCCTGAGCGAGCAGCTGCCTGAGCCTGATGAAATCCACCTCGCGGTTCCCCTTCGGTCCCTCGTTGAACGCGCGGAACCCCGCCTTGGCCTCGGTCATCATGTTCAGACCCAGCCACTCGCGATTGGTGACGTTGGTGTTGTCCCAGTGCCACTGCTTGTGTTTGCGCAGGCTGTTCACGGTCTTGGAGACGCAGTCCGGCATCAACATGAGGAGCTTGGTGCAGAGCGCCTCGACCGCCTCATCGAGCCGTGACAAGTCGGTGTGCGCCCGTGCCAGCAGTGCCTTGGCCTCGTCCCGCGCCTGTCCGGTCTTGAACGCACCGAAGACGATGTTCCCCCACTCGTCGGCATACCGATCGAGGACGACCATCGGATTGGGGATCCACTGACCGTCCAGCTTCAGCACGGGCACGACCTGGTTGACCAAGCCGATCTGCAGTGCCTTGTGCGCGCTCCACATCTCGCACAGTACGCCACTCTCCATCGCGCGGGAGAATCCGACGTAGAGCGGCAGAAAGTCGGTCGAGCCACCATCCGGTGCCGAGCCATGCTTCGGGCCGGCTTGCCCGAACCGGGCCGTGTCGGCCGCGACGGTGAAGTCGCATGCCATGCCGATCTCCTGGCCGCCGGCGATCCGCATCCCGTTCACACGGTTCACCACCGGCTTGTCGCACCGCAGGATTACGTCGATCATGTCGTTGAACAACCGCATGTACTGCTTGTACTCCTGCGGGTTGCCGGCGTAGTACTCGGCGTACTCCTTGGTGTTGCCACCGGTGCAGAACGCCTGGTCGCCCACCGCCGTGAAGACTACGGCCACGACGCTTCGGTCCATGCTCGCCTGCCGAAAGGCGAGGATCACCTCCTTCACCGCATCCGTCGTGTAGCTGTTGAGCTGTTGCGGGTTGTTCAGGGAAATCCACGCATTGTGGAGCCCATCGACCGGATTCCCCCGCGGGTCCTTCACCGGCCGCAGCTCGTAGAGGATCTCCGCGAACTCGACATCCGTGACCAGCGTGTGACTCTTCAGCATCGTTCACATGCCTCCGGTATCGTGCCGTGGCGAGCTCAGCTCGACCAATCGGGAACGAGGATCGCCCGCCGGGCCATCTGGTGATCGGCGACCCGGGCGATGACGTCGGGCCCGTCGCTCATCGGACGCTGCTCGATGAACGGCTTCAGCGCAATCCGCCCGGTGGTCACCAACTCGAGCGCCGGGGGATACAGCTCGGGCTTGCACCCCCAGGTACCCTGGATGGTGGCGTCAAATGCCATGGCGTTGCTGAGCCGGAGCTCGGCCTTCGCGAGTGTGAATCCGACCACCATGAGGGTCGAGGCGTAGGTGAGCAACCCGAACGCCGTTGCCTGCCCCCCGGGATGGCCGGAGCACTCGAAGATCTTCCAACTGTGCTCTGGGCAATGCCGTTCCTTCGCGTGGGCGCGCACCTCTGCCCGCAACGCCTTGAAGTCGGTGCTCGCCGAGTTGATCGTGAGCGAGGGTCCGTGCGTGGCCACGGCGTCGAGCTTCGCGTCGTCGACGTCGATCGCGATCACGTGGGCACCGACCGCGGCTGCGATTTGTGCGCAGTAGGTGCCGACGCCGCCGACGCCGACCACGACCGCAAGATCCTTGGGTCGCAGCTGACTGCGAATGACGGCCTGGTACGGGGTGGTCACCGCATCCGCGACCACGCTCAGCTCGGCGAGCTCGTAGCCGCCCCGCTCCTCGACCGGGCAGAGCCCGCGGCCGGGTACGACGATCCGCTCGGCGAAGCCCCCGTCGATGTCGTTGCCGGGCATGAGCTGGCGGCGACAAACGTTGCCGCGGCCTTCGCGACACAGGTCGCATGCGCCGCAGGGAATGACGGCGGGAACGATCACGTCCTGCCCGACAAGGTCCGCGAAGGCCGCGCCTGCATCGATCACGCTGCCGCTGATCTCGTGCCCGAGGGTGAGCGGAAGGGTGTGCTTCGTGGGGACGCCATCACTCCAGAATCCGATGTCGGTGTGGCACACGCCACAGCCCGCGACCTGTACCACGACGTCGTCGTCTCCGGGAGTGGCGAGATCCACGTCGCGCACCGCGAGGGGCTCGCCGACGGCTGTGAGCTGGATGGCTTTCATGGTCGGACCTCGCAACAGAAAGGGTCGGTTCCCGTCACCCGCAGGTCAGCCCGCCGACGAGGTGAGCGGCGAACTGCCGTCCCAGCTCATCCGCCTTGAGCGCACCATCGGGGTCGTACCACCGCGCGATCCAGTTGATACTGCCGAGGATCGCGAACACCGCGATCTTCACGTCGACCGGTCGGAACTCCCCGTCCTCGATGCCGCGGGTGATCATCTTGCGGACGGCGCGCTCGTAGCGGTCGCGCGCGGCGATGATCTTCCGTTGCCGCTCGGGGGAAAAGGCCGTGATCTCGAAGGCCAAGGGCGAGCCTTCGAGCGTATCGGTCATGACCCGCACGTGCTCGCGGATCACGTGGGCAAGTTGCTGGCTCGCCGTTTCGAGCCGCCGCGCGCCACTGATGATCCGGTCCAACTCGGCGAGCGACTCCTGGTGACACGCCCACAGGATGGCTTCCTTGTCGGGGAAGTAGTGGTACAGCGCGGTCTTCCGCACGCCAAGGTAGTCCGCGATGTCGTCGAGCGTGGTGCCGTGGAATCCCTTCTGGCGGAACGCCCGCAGGGCTGCGTGGAGGATCTCCTCGCGGCGCCGTTGACGCTTGGCACGGACGCGCGGGGACGAGGCGACGGCGTCTGGACTCGGAGGAATGAAGGGCTCCGTCGATGGTGTTTGAACGTCTGTTCAAACTTTGAATTATAAGTAGAATAAGTCAAGGGCGGGCCAGCGGCCCGAACCCGGGAGCGCACAGCTCGGCTGCACCGTGTGGTCAAGACGTCGCGGTGCGCGTTCCGTAGCGGGCTTCCAGAAGTACATTCCCTACGTCCTTTGGGGGCTCGGCGCCCTCGGCGCCGGGCGGTACCGCTATCGAAGGTGAGATCATCGGATGACATTCGCTCGGGTCGTTCTGCTGCTCACCGCCGCCGCGCTCGCGGTCATTGGGATCGGGTTCCTCATCGCCCCGACGTCCTGGGCTCGGGCGATCGAAGTCGTCGTCGCCTCGCCGACCGGTCGCACCGACGTGCGGGCGACGTACGGCGGCTTCGTCCTGGCCACCGGGGTCTTTCTCGCCGTCTGTGCCGCCAACGCCGACTGGATCCGGCCGGGACTGCTCGCCTGTGCCCTCATTCTTGCCGGGTTTGCCGGTGGACGCCTGGTGGGGTGGGCGGCCGAGGGCACGCTGTCGCGCCTGATGGCGTTCTTCCTCGTCGTCGAGCTGGGCGGCACGGTCGCGGCGGTGCTGGCGTTCCTGCGATCGGCAGCGTGACATGACGACCTCCCAGGGCAGGCAACAGCCGACCGCGGGTGGGCATGGCTTTGGCACGGCCCCGGTCTTCTTGGCGAGCATCAGCACCATCCTCGGCGCGATTCTGTTCCTCCGGTTCGGCTACGCCGTGGGCACCGTCGGATTCCTGGGTGTGGTACTGATCGTCATTCTCGGTCATCTCGTCACGATCCCGACCGCGCTCGCGATCGCGGAGATCGCGACCAACCGGCGAGTGGAGGGCGGTGGCGAGTACTTCATCATCTCCCGTTCCTTCGGCACGACGATCGGCGGTGCCATCGGGATTTCACTCTACCTGTCGCAGGCAATCTCGGTGGCGTTCTACATGATCGCCTTCGCCGAGGCCTTCCGGCCTCTTGCCGGCGGCTTCGAGAGTGTGCTGGGAATCGGTTTCGATCCTCGATTCGTGTCATTGCCCGCCGCCGCGGCGCTCGGCATACTGGTCTTGCGGCGCGGCGCCGAGTTGGGCGTGCAGGCGCTGTGGGTGGTTGTGGCGATCCTCGTGCTGTCGCTGGTCATGTTCGCGCTGGGCGGAGTGCCGGACGGTGCGGTGGTGAGCGATTGGAGCCCCCTACGGCGTGTCGAGCGTCCCGACCGGTTCATGCTGGTGTTCGCCATCGTATTCCCGGCGTTCACCGGCATGACGGCGGGGGTCGGGCTCTCCGGTGATCTCGCTCGACCGAGTCGATCGATCCCGCTTGGCGTCCTCTCGGCGACGCTGACCGGCATGGTCGTGTACGTGCTGATCGCGTACAAGTTCTCTGTATCGGCATCGCCCGAGATCCTGGCGGGCGACCAGTTCGCGATGGCGCGCATCGCCGTGTGGGGCCCCATCGTACCGATTGGACTCGCGTGCGCCACCCTCTCGTCGGCCATCGGATCGATCCTCGTGGGGCCGCGGACCTTGCAGGCCATCGCCGCGGACGGTCTCGCGCCGAGCAGGCGTGCCAATGCGTTCCTCGCCGCGGGCCACGGCGAGGCCAACGAGCCCTACAACGCCACCATCGTCACCGTTGCGATCACGATCGTCATGGTCGCCGCTGGCAGTGTGGACATCGTGGCACGGATCATCTCCATGTTCTTCATGGTGACGTACGGCTCGCTGTGCGCCATCAGCTTCCTGGAACATTTCGCGGCGCGCCCGAGCTACCGCCCGAGTTTCCGCTCGCGCTGGTATGTCAGCTTGGTCGGCTCGGTGATGTGCCTGTTTCTGATGTTCCAGATGGAGCCGCTGTTCGCGCTACTCGCAGTTCTCGTCATGGTGGGGCTGTATCGGGCGTTGCGCGCTCGCCGAGGGTCGGACGACCTGGCCGCGATCTTCAAGGGAGTCATGACGCAGACCTCGCGCTACTTCCAGACGCGCCTCCAGGCCAGTCCGACCAAGCCGCGCAGCGACGAGTGGCGGCCGAGTATCATCATGGTCAATGCCCGCACGTTCGACCGAACGGCGCCGCAGCAGCTCCTGGCGTGGTTGTGCTATCGCTACGGCATTGGAACCTACTTGCACTACATCAAGGGGCACCTGAACGCGGAGACGTTCAAGGAGAGCCGCCGCGTGCAGGCGCGGCTGGTGAAGACCATCGGTGCCAAGGGGAGCGGCGTGTACGTCGATACCATGGTATCGCCCTCGATGCGGTCCGCCCTCGGCCAGGCGCTACAGTTCCCCGGGATCGCCGGGGTCGAGAACAACTGCCTGCTTGCCGAGTTTGCCGTGGACGATGGCGACGCGACGCTCGAGGAGGTTCGCGACGGCTGCGACATGGCGACGGCGGCGCGAGTGAGCAGCTTGGTACTTCGGCACGGCAGCCACTTCTTTGGTGACCGCTCGACCATCCACGTGTGGCTCACCTGGCACGACTACCACAACGCCAGCCTCATGATCCTGCTGTCCTATATCCTGCTGGGTCATCCGGACTGGCACGATGGCAGCATCCGGATCTTCGCCGCCTTCCCGCGCGACGAGGTGCCCCGCGAGCGCGACCGTCTGTTCGAGATGATCACGTCCGGTCGCCTACCGATCACTCGCAAGAACCTGCAAGTGATCGGCACCGACGAGCGGTCGGACTTCACTCAGCTGGTCGAGAGCCGCTCCAGCAGTGCGGACCTCGTGATCCTCGGGCTCACCCCGGAGCGGTTGGAGGAAAAGGGCACGGAGCTCTTGCGGCGGCATCCGGCCCTGCACGACGTGCTGTTCGTATCGGCACAGGAGCGGGTCGTGATCGAATGACTCCCCACGCGCTGCTCCGAGCGGAACGACTGATCCGGCTGCCGCCGGCGGCGGCCCTGGCGGTGACGGCGGGCTTGGCCGCACCGATCCCCCTGACCGCGCAGGATGTGCGACCCGCCGGCCTCACGCATACCGTGCCTGGCTACGAGCGCACCCTGCGGGGTGAGGTGCTCAGCTACCACTCGCCCGTTCCGTCGGTGAACAAGTCGTTGCTGGTCCGCTCGCTGGATCGGTCCTACGACATCGCGTGGACTAGCGCGCCCGTGCCGGATAGCGTGACGACCGACACGATCGAGCTCGTGCTGATGATCGGCATCGACGTCAACGAGGCCCCGTGCCGCTTCGACCTGTTCGTGGAGGGCGATTCGGTGCTGGCGTTCTCCAGTCCGGTCTCGGCCGAGCGTGGAACGATCCATTGGACGGGTCGGCACGGAGTCGACGCGGAGCTCACGGTCACCGAGATCGACAAGTATGGCGATGCGATGGGCTACCTGTCACTGCGTCTTCCCCGCGCATACTGGGAGCCCGGTGCGCCCGTGCAGCTGCGCGTGGCCGGGGAGTCGGCCGGCGAGCGCACGTGGTTCATGGTCTTCATGGAGCCGATCGCGCCGTGGATTCGCATACGGCATGCCCCGGCGCTGTTGCGCGCGGACAGCGGGGCACTGCAGACAGTGCGGGTCGAGGTCCTGCATCTCGGCATGCCCGACCGGTTCACGCTGAGCTCGCGAGCCGCTGCGCTCGACACGACCGTCGTTCTCGGATTCAACCGGTTCGAGTTGGCGGTACCCGGCGTGGATGCGGTACGGACGGAGACGCTCGCCTACCGGCTGGGTGCCGCCCATGGTCGGATCGCCGCCCAACTCGTGCCGGTGCGACCGCTCGAGCTCCACCTGATCCATCACACCCATCTGGACATCGGCTACACGCACCACCAGGACGAGGTGGAGCGGTTGCAGTGGGCGCATTTGGACAGTGCGCTGGCCTACGCCCGCGCGAGCGAGGGCCGCGATTCCGCTGCGCAGTTCGTGTGGCACCCGGAGGGCATCTGGGCCGTTGAGTCGTACCTCGACCACCGTGCGCCCGCCGATTGGGAGCGCGTGCTCGAGGGCATCCGAGGTGGGACGATCGCGCTGGACGGGATGTTCGCCAATCTGCTGACGGGGCTCGCCACCGACGAAGTGATGTTCCGCAGCTTCGAGCCGGCCCGTCGGCTGTCGGATCTGGCCGGGACCACCATCGAGACCGCGATGCTGAGCGACATCCCGGGTTTCTCGTGGGGCCTCGTCCCGGCGATGGCACGGCATGGCATCCGCTATCTGTCGATCGGACCCAACTTCGGTCATCGGATCGGCGCGTTCCTCGACACGTGGGGTGACCGTCCGTTCTACTGGGAATCGCCATCGGGGCGTGAGCGCGTGCTCACCTGGGTGTCCAGCGGCGGGTATGCGTGGTTTCACACGGGCCTCGGCTACGAGGCGCTGACCACTCGGCTCGACGAGGAGAGCATCTTCCGCTATGTCGATCAACTGATCGACGCTGACTACCCCTACGACATCGCGGCGTTGCGCTACAACATCGGCTCCGACAACGGTCCGCCGGATCCCACCCTGTCGGTAGCGGTCGAGGCGTGGAACGCTCGGTATGCATCCCCTCGGCTCGTCATCGGACGCACGAGTGATCTGTTCCGGCAGTTCGAGCAGCGATACGGCGACCGCCTTCCCGTCTTTCGGGGCGACCTCACGGGGCACTGGGAGGACGGCGCGGCATCCTCGGCGCGCGAGACGGCATCCGTGCGGCGGACGGCCGAGGCCCTGGTGCAGACGGAGATCCTGGCGGCGATGCTCGACCGGCCGCTGCCGCCGGATCGGGTCTACGAAGCCTGGCGGAAGGTGCTGCTGTTCGAGGAGCACACGTGGGGCTCGTGGAACAGCGTGAGCGAACCCGATGCCGCGTTCACCACCGCGCAGTGGGCGCGCAAGCGCTCGTTTGCCGACTCGGCGGCGCTGCTTACCGACGGGCTCCGGCGCTTGGTGCTCGAGGACGCGGGTGCCCGCGGCACCGAGGAGCTGATCGCGGTCTACAACACGGCCAATTGGAACCGCACGGATGTCGTCTTTCTTCCGGAGAGTGTGAGTGGCGCCGGCGATCTCGTCGTCGACACCGAGGGGCGCGCCGTGCTCGCACAGCGACTGCCGTCGGGCGAGCTCGTCTTCCTCGCGGACGCCGTGCCCGGGCTGGGGTCACGACGCTATCGAATCGGGACGGGGCAGAACCAGGCACCCGTGGGGCGGGCCGATGATCTGACGATTGTCACCGACCGCGTGCGACTCGTCGTCGATGCACGTTCGGGAGTCGTCACCTCGCTCGTGGATGCGAAGTCGGGCCGGGACTTCGTGGATGCCGCCGGGGGTGGTCTCAACCAACTCATCTATGTCTCGAGCCGGGATCCGGCGGATGCGCACACGGCCGACAGCGTGGTCGTGGAGCGCGTGGCCTGGGGGCCGCTCGTCCACGCGATACGCGTGCGCGGTACGGCACCGGGAACACGCGGCTTCGAGTCGGCGATACGCGTCTATGCCGGGACCGGGCGCATCGAGATCGTGAATCGCGTGGACAAGCTACACGTCCTCGCGCCGGAGGCACTGCTGTACCGGTTCCCGTTCGCCCTGTCGGAGCCGCAGGTGCACGTAAGCGTTCCCTGGGGGTCGTTCGAGACGGAGCGGGAGCAGTTGCCGGGCGCGTGCCGCAACTACTTCACGCTCGAGCGGTGGCTGGACGTGGCGGACACGCATGGTGGGGTGACGATCGCGTCGGTCGATGCGCCGCTGTTCCAGCTCGGCGATATCCGCACCGACGCAATCGTCGCCGGCTGGGCTGACAGCCTCCCGCCCTCGGGAACCGTCCTGTCCTACGTGATGAACAACTACTGGGAGACGAACTACCGAGCATCCCAGGGAGGGGTACACGAGTGGCGCTATGTGCTCCGGTTGCACGATGGCTTCGACTCGGCCGCGGCCGATCGATGGGGACGTGAGGTGGCGCAGCCGCTCATCTCGACGGTCGTACCGCCTCAGCGACCGCTCCCCGCTCCGCCGTTCTCGCTCGAGGCGGCGCGGGCCGTCCTCACCGGGGTTGAGCGCGTCCCAGATGGCAGGGCGATGGTCGCGCGGTTGTTCAATCCGGGCGATGGTGCGGACACCGTGGCCGTCCGGTTGCGCGATGCCGCCGCTGCTGTCGCGATCGGTGACAGCCGAACCGTCGACGGCGATCCACTGACTGGGCCCCTCGTCCTGCCGCCGCGAGGGCTGGTGTCGCTGCGGATCCGACTCGACGACGTGGAGCCACGGTGATGGGCCCACGGAAGAGCCCGGTGCGCTGGGTCCTATTCGACGTCGATGGGACACTCATCGACACGTGGGACCTGTACATCGAGTCCTTTCTCAGGAGCCTGGGGGATCTGCTCGGCCGGCCGCTCACGCTCGAGGAATTGGCGGCGATGCACCCGACGTCGGAGCTCAGGGTGCTCCGGCAGGTGCTGTCGAGCGACGAGGAGCTGCCCGAGGCGCATGAAGGCTTCCTGGCACACATGCGCGCGCTCCATCCCGAGCTGTTTGCCGGGGTGTACGACGGCGTTCCCGAGATGCTCGCGGCGTTGCGGGAGCGCGGCGTTGTCCTCGGCATCGTCACGGGCAAGAGCCGTGGGGCGTGGTCGGTGACCGCGCCGCTCGTCGCACTCGGCGACTTCGCCGTCGCCGTCATGGACGATGACGTACAGCAGCCAAAACCTGCCCCCGAGGGCATCCTCACGGCGGTGCAGCGACTGGACGCCGACCCTGCGGAGACACTGTACGTGGGTGATACCGTGAACGATGCGCGCGCGGCGCGCGCGGCGGGCGTGCACTTCGCGGCCGCGTTGTGGGCGAAGTCGGACGAGGAGCGTCCGACGTTCGTCGCCAAGGTGCGCGCGGAAGGGGCCTGGGCGTTGGTCCCCGAGCCGGCGGTGCTGGTGGAGGTGGTCGACGGCCGGGGCGCAGCCGGCTAGCCACTCCCTGCCGTCAGATCATTCGGCTCGCAGCGCGTCGATCGGGAATAGGAGCGCGGCTCGCCGCGCCGGGTACACGCCGAAGAACAACCCGACCGAGACGGAGAAGAGCAGGGCAAGGGCCACGAATCCGACCGGGACCACCGTCGACCAGCGCGTCGTCCACGATACGACGAGCGCGCCGGCCAGGCCGAGGACGATCCCGGTGGCACCGCCCGCAAGCCCCAGAATGAGGGCCTCGGAAAGGAACTGCACCAGGATGTCGCGGGGGCGGGCGCCGACCGCCATGCGCAGCCCGATCTCGGGGGTACGTTCGCGCACGGCGATGAGCATGACCGCGAGAATCCCGATACCGCCGACGAGCAAGGAGATCGCGGCGATCCCGGCGACCATCAGCGTGAACGACGCTGTGGTCTGCTGTTCGGCTTCGAGGGCCGTGACCTGATTCTGGATCGTGAAGTCGTCGGGGCGGTCCCCCACATCCAACCGGTGCCGCTCCCGCAGGACGTTCCGCATTTCCCGTTCCGCGCGGTTCATCTGGTCGCGCGACCGGGCTTGGGCGTAGATGGTCCGGATGTGTGCCTGATTGAAGACACGGCGTAGGGCCGATCGCAGCGGGATGATCACCTGGTCGTCCTCGTTCGAGCCTTCGGCCGTGACGCCCTTGGCGCGCAGCACACCGACGACCTCGAAGGGCACGTTCGCGATTCGGATCACGTCGCCCAGCGGATCCTCGTCGCCGAACAGGTTCACCTTGACGGCGGCGCCCAGTACCGCGACCCGCGCTGCGAATCGATCGTCCTCCTCCGTGAAAAAGGTCCCCTGCTGTACGGCGAAGTTGCGAATCTCCGGATACTCGGGTGTGGTACCGAGCACCTTGGTCTGGACCGAGTACACGTCGTGTTTCACGAGCAATCGCTTGTGCTCCGCCGGGGCCACCATCTCCACGGATGGGCACTCGGTCAGCAGGGCCTCGGCATCGTCGCGCGTGAGCGTGATCACGTTGCCCGGCACGAAATCGCGGCCCGCAAAGGCCTCCGCGCGCTCGGCACTCACGACGAGCAGGTTGACCCCCATTTCTTGGATCAGGCGCAGGACTTCGCGTTGCGCTCCCTTGCCCACCGCCACCATGACGATCACGGCCGCCACGCCGATCGTGATCCCAATGAGCGCGAGGAGCGTGCGCAGGCGATGGGCGAACAGGGTCCGGCGGGTGAGCATGATGTTGCGGAACAGCTTCACCGCAGCGCCTCGACCGGCTGCAGGGCGGCGGCGCGGCGTGCGGGGGCAGTGCCGGCGACGAGTCCGACGATCGACGGTACCACGATCCCCAAGATCAGGGCGAGCGGCGGAACGGCAACCGGCACGTCCATCATACCGGCCATCGCGCGAATCCCGCCCAGGCCCGCGAGGATGCCGACGACACCTCCGACGAGCGTGATCACGACGGTCTCGAGGAGGAACTGCACCAGGATGTCCCTCGATCGCGCACCCACCGCCTTGCGAAGCCCGATCTCCGCCCGGCGCTCGCTCACGGAAATCAGCATGAGATTGGCGACGATCACCCCACCGACGAGCAACGAGAGGCCGGCGAGGATCGGAAGGAAGATGTTGAAGACGCGGAGGGCGCGCTCGATCATCTCCTTGACCTCGATCGGCGTCATGATCGCGAAGTCGTCGGGCTCACCGGGCGTCAGACCGTGCCGCTCCCGCAGGATGGTCGTCATGCGCTCGGCCGTCGACTCCACGAGCGCCGGATCGGTGACCAGCAGCTTTCCCCCCGTGAGGTAGTCGACGTTGAGCATCCGGCGCATCGCCGTGGTGATCGGAATGTAAATCTCCAGGTCGCGGTTGATGCCGTGCGGGTCCGGCCCGACAGTCTCGAGCACACCGATCACCCGGAACGGTACGTTGTCGATGCGGATCTGCTGCTCGAGCGGATCGGCGTCGGGGAAAAGCTCGTCCACGACCGATTGGCCGATGAGGGCGACCCGGGCCGCGGCGGCAACATCGTCGTCGTCGAAGAACCGTCCCCGCACAACGCTCCGGTTCCACACGACCTCGGCCCTCGGGCTGTGTCCGAGCACCCGGATGTTGCCGCTGCGGTCGCGGTACTTCACCTCCCGGGCGGGCATCATCTGCATCGGGTCCCAGATCCGGACCGCCGGGAGCGCTTCGGCCAGTGCGGCGAGATCGTCCATCGTGAGGGTCGTCACCAGCCCGTCGGTGCTGGGCCCTCCCATCATCCGGCTGCCGCCGGCGGTGACCATGATGCTGGTGGCGTCGAAGACCTTCTCGATAGCCTGCATCACGCGCTCCTGGGTACCGCGTCCGATGGCCAGGATCAGCGTGAGGGCGAAAATCCCGATGAGAATGCCCAGCATCATGAACGCGGTCCGCAGCTTGTGCCGGCCCATGATCCGAAAACTGCTGTGGACGATCTTGCGAGTCTTCATGTCGCGGGGCGCTGGCGCGCGGGAGGCTCGGGCGATGCCGCGAGCTCTGCGACGGCGTCCTTCGGCCCGGCGACCTCGACGTCCTCGACGATACGGCCGTCGGACAGCCGGACGATCCGGTGGGCATAGGTGGCCAGCGTCTCGTCGTGGGTGACCAGCACGACGGTCCGTCCCTCTCGATTGAGACGCTGGAAAATCTCGATGATCTCGATGCCGGAACGGGAATCCAAGTTGCCCGTCGGCTCGTCGGCCAGGATCACGCGCGGCTCGTTGACGAGCGCGCGGGCGATTGCCACGCGTTGCTGCTGCCCGCCGGACAGCTCCGAGGAGTGATGGGTCATGCGGTCCTCGAGGCCGACGGCGGCCAGCGCCCGCTTGGCCAGCGCCTGAACGTTGGAGCGGTCGGAGTAGATCAGCGGCAGCTCGACGTTCTCGAGCGCACTGGTGCGCGGCAGCAAGTGGAACGACTGAAACACGAAGCCGAAACACTCGTTGCGGAGCTTGGCCAATTCATCGACGCTGAGTCCGCTCACCTCGCGTCCAGTGAACTGATAGGATCCGCTGGTCGGCTGATCGAGCAGTCCCATGATGTTCATCAGGGTCGACTTGCCCGAACCGGACGCACCGACGATCGCGACGAACTCGCTCTCGTCAACGCGAAGGTCGATGCGGTCCAACGCCCGGACCTCGTGGTTCGCCGTGGTGCGGTAGATCTTGTCCAGGTGATGTAGCTGGATCATGGCTCTCCAACCAGGACGGTCTCGCCCTCCGTCAACCCCTCGACGATCTCTGTGAAATCCTCGTCGCGCCAGCCGACGCGGACCTCACGATCCTCCACGACACCGTCCTGCAGCACTCGCACGACGTAGCGACCCCCGTCGCGGCGGATGGCACCTCGCGGCACCGCGAGCACGTCGTCGCGGGTCTCGAGGTAGATAGTGACGTATGCGGTCATCTCCGGCCGCAGGATCTTCCCGTGACGATCGCCGATACGAATGATGGTGATGTAGTTGACAACGGTGTTCTCGATGACCGCATCGGGGTAGATCGACTGGACCTGGCCCTCGAAATCCGTATCCGTATAGGTATCAACCGTAAAGACTGCCCGTTGCCCCTCCTCCACTCGACCGATGTCGGTCTCGTCCACGTACGCCCAGAGCTCGAGTCGGTCCAGATCGATGATCGTGACGAAGGTGGGTGTCGTGAAACTGGCCGCGACTGTCTCGCCTTCCTGGGTGGATACCGACGCCACGACGCCGGAGATCGGGGCGTAGATCTTGGCGTAGCGAAGCTGGGTCTGTGCGTACGTGACGTTCGCTCCGGCCTCCTCCACCCTCAATGCTCCGACCCGGGCGGCATTCTCCACCTGGTCGAGCTCCGCCCGCGTCACACCGCCGGTGCGGAGCAACTCCCGCTTGCGTCGCAGATCCGTTTCGGCATACTCGAGCTCGGCTTGAGCCACGCTGGCGGCGGCCAGCGCTTGATCGAGCCGGGCCTGCAACTCCGTCGCGTCCAGTTCGGCGAGCAGCTCACCCTCGGTGACGCGAGCACCGATGCTGGTGTAGAGATTGCGCACGACACCTGAGATGCGCGAGCCCACCCGCACCTCGGCCCCGACCATCGGTTTGATGATTCCCGTCGCACGCACGGCGGAGCTGATGTCCCGTCGGATCACGGCGGCGGAACGCAGGTCGGTCGAAGCTCGAGAGCCGTCGCCCGATCCCGTACAACTCAGCATTGCGCCCACCGCCGCCACTGGGAGCAGCGTCCGAGCCAGTATCCGCGTCATATCCCGGCCTCCCGCCAATTCGCCCCTGTCCTCTCCATGCTGCGGCGTCCCCGATTTGCTGCCACTGAGAACCTATCGTAGTTTGCCAAAATGTCGACACATCCGGCTGTCCTGATCAACATCCTGCTGGCCGTGATCGCGCTCGGCCTGTACGCCGTCGGTAGCTACCGGTTCTTCGAGGACAAGCACCCCTTTCTCGTCTTTCTCGTCCTCGCGATTCTCGTCGATGGTGCCACCGCCGTGCTCGCCTCGTTCGGCATAACGCCCACCACCCAACTTCCGTATGCTGATTTCGTGCCGTGGCGCAGCAAGCTGTTTCTGACGCATATCCTGCTCGCAACGATCGGGTTCTTCGGGTTCATCGGCATCGTCTTCACGCTATGGCTGCGAGGGACGCGCCTGCCGTACCCGAAACTCCGGGTGTTCCAGTTCAGGGTCCTGTTGCCGGTGTGGTTGGTGGGCGAGGGAATCGCTCTCGTCAATGCCCTGATCAAGGCGCTCTTCAGGGTCCGGATCTACGACTACATCTGAGGGTGGTCGACCGCGCTGCGCGATCGTGCCAGTGGGACCTCCCGCGTGCGCCTGCTGATATCCCTGCCTAGCCACGCGGTCCGTCTCGCCGAACTCCCAACGGGCGGCGTGTTGCTCGCTGTGAGCGGCTCCTCTACGGCGGTACCCCGTCGATCTGGTGTCGGGGGTCTGAGACGGTCAATGAGGGAGCGGGATCTCTGCTCAGCGCGACTGCGGTAGCGGGACGTTGTCGATCAGCCGGACTCCGCGCAGCACGACGGCGCCGAACCGCCTCTCCTCCCGGTCCTCGATGTACTCGACGTCGAATCCCAGCCGTTCCAGCTGGTCGCGCGCCGCGGCCGGATCCGCGTTGTCCCGTAGGGCCCGGACGAACTCGGCGGCCAACGGCCGAGCATCCGCCGGCAGCAGTCGGTTGCGCGAGCTCAGGGCGAGGCCATCGGGATCGCGAACGGTGGGGCACGGCACGATCTCGAGGTCCAGGAAGAAGGCGCGCGTCATCCCGTCCACCAGCTGCAGCTGCTGGTAGTCCTTCTCACCGAAGTAGGCACGGGTGGGGCGGATGATGTTGAACAGCCGCAGGCACACCGTGAGCACCCCGTCGAAGTGCCCCGGACGGTGTGTCCCGCAGAGCCGGCGGCTGTGCTCGGTCTCGGTGACTCGGTATCGAAAATCGTCCGGGTAGATGACGTTGCGCGTCGGGAGGAAGAGATACCGGACGCCGGCCTCTTCCAGCAGGCGCAGGTCTCGGTCGTCGGCGCGAGGATAGCGTGCGAGATCGGTCGGGTCGTTGAATTGTGTCGGATTCAGGAAGATCGACACCACGGTGGTCGGGTTCTCGGCCTGTGCCCGCACGATCAGGGACAGATGACCCTCGTGCAGCGCCCCCATGGTCGGCACGAACCCCACCGCTCCGTCGAGCGCAGCGCGGAGCGCTCGCCATTCGGAAACGGAGCGCACGACGGTCGTCACCGGTAGGTCTCTCTCTCCGAGGGAAATGTTCCTGAGCGCACGGCCGCGGCGAATTCGGCGATTGCTTCCTGCAGTTGCTGGGCGCCCGGCCTGAACGCCCGTGCAAACCGAGGTCGGAAGTCCGGGAGGAAGCCGGCCAAGTCGTGCAGCACGAGCACCTGACCGTCGACGGCGGTGCCCGCGCCGATCCCGATCGTGGGAATCGCCAGGGTGTCGGTCATTTGCCTCGCGAGTTCCGCGGGCACACACTCGAGTACGAGTGCGAAGCAGCCGGCGTCCTCGACGCGGCGCGCATCGTCGAGCAGAGCCGCGGCAGCGTCCCCACGACCTTGCACGCGGTATCCGCCGATTTGGTGCACCGATTGCGGTGTCATGCCGAGGTGCCCCATGACCGGCACCCCGGACTCGACGACGTGCCGGATGAGCTCCGCCTGTCCCGCGATGCCTTCGACCTTCACCGCCTGCGCTCCCGCGCCCACCAGTGCCTCCACCGCGTCGATGGCCGGGCCGAGGCCACGGCGCATCGCGAGAAACGGCATGTCCGTGATCACGAACTGTCGAGGGGCGCCGCGCACGACGGCGCCCGTGTGAAGCGCCATCATCTCGACGGTCGCGGGTATGGTGGAGTCATGACCATGCATGACCATGGCGACGCTGTCCCCGACGAGGACCGCATCGACGTCCGCCTCGTTCAGAACGCGCGCGGTCCAAAAGTCATAACAGGTCGTGACCGCAATCCGCCGGTCCGCATGCTTCAGCGATCGGAAGTCTACGGCGTTCATGGCTTTTCCTCAGAGAGATCGGGCGCGACGGCGGCGATGAAGGCGCCGTACACGGCACCGTACGGGTCGTTCCCGAGCGCACGGAGATTGTCGCGCACCGTGTCACGGTCTTTCCTCACCACCGGCCCCGTCAGCACCTCCTGGGGCCCAAGCTCGATGAGGTTCCGACAGGTACGCTCGAGATACGCGTACGCTGCGTCTCGGGGAATGTCGAGCTGCTCGAGAATCGCAAAGAACTTGAGCCACAGGGCCGTGGAGATGTTCCCTGCGAGCACGGCGCCCGCATGGTAGAGCGGCTTGCTGGTGCGGGGGATGACGAAGTGGGGATTGGGCAGCGTGGGAAAGACTTCCGGAAACCCCGGCCCATCGGCGTCGCAGACGAACGGAATCGCGGCGTACGTCCGGGGGTCGTAGAGATCCGGTCCGAAGGTGCTGAGCGGATGCATCCCGGCGATGTCGGGCAGCGAGAGACTGCCCGAGAAGTGGACCGGCGTGCGCGCCGCCAGAAACGCCGCGTGTCGCTCGACGAATCCCGGAATCGCCGCATCGGTGATCAGGACCAGCACGACCGTGGCATCGGCGAGCGCCTCGGTGAGCGGGGTCTGCTCTCGACGTGACCACCGCCGTACCGGCAGTCCGTCCAGCGCGAGGTAGTGCGCCGCATGACGCGCCATGCGCCCGTCCCCCACGATCCCGTAGACGGGCGGCCGTGCCGGATCGTCGTGTCCGGTGGTCACGTGACGGACGCGGCGCCCTCGTGCAGCTCGCGTACGAACCGATTCTCCGCATCGACCAATATCACGATTGGTTCCACGGGCCGATCCGTCAGCTCGAATCCCATGATGATGATCTCTTCCCCCCGGTGCACCCGCAGGGCCGCGGCGCCATTCATTCCGATCACGCCGGATCCGCGGGGGCCCGGAATCGCGTACGTCTCGAGCCGCTCTCCGGTCGTATTGCTCACGACGAGCACCGCTTCCCCCGGCCAGAGTCCTACCCGCTCCATGAGGTCACGGTCGATCGTGATACTGCCGACGTAGGATACGTCGGCCTCGGTCACCGTCGCCTTGTGGATCTTGGATCGCAATACCCGTCGCATTGATGCCTGCTCCGCCGGCAGTGAGGGTGGGTCGTCTGCTCGACTCGTATCGCCGGTGAAGAATAACAAGGTGCGGCAGGCTACCCGAACAGCTCGGCCCTGGCCTGTTGGGTGATCGCCAGCACGGCGGGGTGCTTGATCTTGCGGTCGAGCGTGATGGCGTAGAATCGCTCGACCACGTCGGGCGTCCGCCCGAGCACCTGCACACCGTATTGTCGGCGCACCTCCGCCTCGATCGCGGTCGGCGCGGCGAACAGTCCGGCCCCCTGGGCGCCGAACACCTTGAGGACGGCGCTGTCCTCGAGCTCCGCCACCACGGCGGGCCGGACGCCGAGCGTGTCGAACCACCGATCCAGCGCGCGCCGGAGGCTCGTGGTCTCGGTCGGCATGAGAAAGGGGGCGTCATGGAGGGACTGCGGGAAGCGCCGCCGCCGGGATCGGACCAATGGGGCCGTTCCGAAAATCGTGATGCCCGTCTCGCCGATCACGTGATTGTAGGCCTGGACTTTCACTCCGGGAGGAAGCGGCGCGTCGGTGAGCACGAGATCGAGCACGTGGATCGAGAGATCGGCCAGGAGTCGCTCCTGCTTGTCCTCACGGAGGACCAAGCGCAGGGGCGGATCGTGAGCGAGTGCAGGGCGCAACAACCGGTAGGCGATGAGCTTGGTCATGGCGTCGGTCATCCCCACCGTAAACCGGCGCGGCTGACCTCCGGCGACGCCGCGCAGGGTCCCGGCCAACTCGCGACCCAGCCGGAAGATCTCGTCGGCGTACTGGAAAGCCAGGTGGCCGGTCTCGGTGAGCACCAGCCCGCGGCCGCTCTTCTTGAACAGCGGTGCTCCCACTGCGTCCTCGAGCGCGCGGATCTGCGCGCTGACCGCCGGCTGGGTGAGGTTCAGCTCGCGTGCGGCCCCGGTGACACTGCCGGCGCGCGCCACCGTCCAGAAGTACCGTAGGTGGTTGAAGTTGAGCCAGTTCATCGGGGCCGGATCGCAACGAGCATAAACAAAATCTATTGAACAGTAAGAAACATTGCAATTGTCTATCTAAGGGGCCGCCGCTATACTCCGCGGCGTCCGGTGGGATGGAGTGTCCGGACCGTAGGTCGAATTGCGTGAACGCCACCACGGAGGTTGCCATGCGGAACAACATGCGCACGCTGCTGCGCACGGCCGGCGCCGGTGGGCTTGCCCTCGTGTCGGGAGCTATGGCACCGGGTATTGACGGATCGATGGCAGGTGCCACCATGGCCGTGGCGGGTGCGACCATCGCCTTGACGGCGATGCTCCCCTTCCTCCTGCCTGTACCACTCCGCGTTCCGGCTCGGGTCGCCGGTCTGCTGCCGACTCGGCGCGTCAACATCGTTCGATGCACGCCTGCCGTGGGCAGTCGGGGTTCGGCGCGGGCGGCAGGAGTGAAGCGGCATACCTCCCTGATCTGTTGCTGAGAGGACGTCGCCCACGTAAAGTGAGCAGTCTGCGGGGAGTCAGGTCGCAGAGGAGCGGTGGGCGACTCCTGCGATCCCCGCACGACGGCCTGAGGGATAGATGCGCATGACCGTGAACGAGACCGCGGGGGCGTGGCACCAGTCAATGGCCGGTGCCCGCCCCCGCACCGTGTGGGAAGGGGGTTCCCGATGATCGCGACTCTCATTCTGGTGGTGACGGTCGCCATCGGTGTCTCGGCGCTCTGCTCGGTGCTCGAGGCCGTGTTCCTGTCGGTGACGCCATCGCACGTGGCAGCGATGGCAGAGCGTGGCGATCGTGCCGGTCGAATCCTGCTCGGCCTCAGGGAGCGGCTCGACGAGCCCATTGCGGCGATCTTGACGCTCAACACGGTCGCCCACACGGCGGGGGCGGCCCTCGGTGGTGCGCTTGCCCTGGCCGTGCTCGGCCAGGGCTGGGTGGCCGCCTTCTCCGTGCTGCTGACACTCGCGATCCTGGTGTTCTCCGAGATCGTGCCGAAGACGATCGGTGCACGGTATTGGCGCGAGTTGAGCCGGCCAACGGCGTTTGTGCTCCAAGGCCTCACGCGACTGACGCGGTTCGTCTGGCTGCCGCTGTCGGCCATTGGTCGCCTGTTCGCTACCCGGCCTCATGAGGAGCCGAGCGTGAGCGTAGGCGACCTGCTGGCCCTCGCGGCGGTCGGGAGGCGCGAAGGGGCCATCGACCCGCCGACGTGGCATGTGGTGCGGAATGCGCTTGCGCTCCACCACGTGAGCGTCCGGAGCATCATGACACCGCGCACGGGGATCGTGGCGGTCCCGATCGGCACGTCTGTCGCGGACGCCCGGCACACCGTGCACGAGAGCGGCCATCTCCGGTTGCCCGTGTACGACGGGAGCATCGACTTCGTGGTGGGCATCGTGCTCGCGCGCGACCTGTGGCGGTCCGATCTCCGCGGGGAGGATCCGGTGGACCCCCTACTGCGGCCGCCGCTCGTGGTGCCCGACAGCAAGCCGGTGGACCGGCTGCTCATGGAGATGCGGCGCGATCACGTCACCGTTGCGATCGTCCTCGACGAGTACGGCGGGACGGCGGGACTGGTGACGATCGAAGATCTCGTGGAGGAGGTGGTCGGCGAGATCCGGGAGGAGCACGAGCCACGCCGCGGTCCCTTCGAGGAGCTCGCGGGCGGAGAGGTTCGCATCCGCGGAGAGGTTCCCGTACGGACCGTGAACGAGCGTCTGAGACTCGACTTGCCCGAAGATCTGGTGGATACGCTCGGCGGGTTCGTGCTCGATCGGCTAGGACGAGTGCCGCGCGCGGGGGATCGGGTTGCCGTACGGGGCGGAACGCTCGAAGTCGACACCATGGACGACCGGCGTGTCGTGGACGTGCTCTTCAAACCCGATGCCGCGACAGGTAGCGGCCAGTGACGCCAGCCGCGCTCCGGGTCGTCGCGCCCGGGCTTTCGGGAGGGACGGACCAGGGATTACACTCTCTTGCATTCTGGAGCTCCACTGATGCCCAGTAACCTCAGAGTCTTCGTACTGATGGCCGGCCTGACCGCGCTGGTGGTCGGCGCCGGGCAGCTCATCGGCGGCCCGACGGGCTTCGCGATGGCGCTGGTCCTCGCCGTCGGCATGAATGCGTTCGCATTGTTCGGCTCGTCGCGATTCGTGCTGCGGGCCTACCGCGCGCGGGTTGTCACGGAACGGGAGGCTCCGGGGCTCTATCGGACGGTCGACCGCCTGCGCCAGCGTGCCGGGTTGCCGATGCCGACCGTGGCGCTCGCGCCTCACGCCCAGCCCAACGCGTTTGCGACCGGGCGCAATCCGACGCATGCCGTAATCTGCGTGACCGAGGGCCTGCTCCGGGTCATGAACCAGGAAGAGTTGGAGGGGGTGATCGCGCATGAGCTCGCGCACGTCCGGAACCGAGACATGCTGATCCAGACCGTCGCGGCGACGATGGCCGGTGTGATCAGCCATCTGGCGACGCTCGCGCAGTTCACGCTCCTGTTCGGGGGTGACGAGGAGGGGCCGAGCCCCATCGGGACACTCGTGTTCCTGCTCGTGGCGCCGCTGGCCGCGATACTGCTGCAACTCGGCATCAGTCGCCAGCGGGAATTCAAAGCGGACGCGGTGGCTGCGGAGATCACCGGTCGCCCGCTCGCCCTCGCGGGCGCGCTGCGGCGGTTGGATGCGGCGGCACACGAGATCCCGATGGCGGTGTCCCCCGGCGTGGCGCCTCTGGCCCAGGTGAACCCGCTGGCGGCGCACCGCGGCGGTGGACTCGCGCGACTGTTCTCGACCCACCCACCGATTGCGGAACGGGTGGGCCGGCTCGAGGCCATGGTCGTCCGGCCGGCGGCGTGATCGGGTCGGAGCGACCGACGTGAGGGGGCTGCCGTGACGGACATCGTCACCGACGTCGCCATGGCGGTGTTGCTGGTGGCGTTCGCGCTCGTGTGCGTTCGACTGGTGCGAGGTCCCGGACTGCCTGACCGGATCGTCGCCATCGACATGCTGGTGGTGCTGGCGATCGCATTCATCGCCGTCTTCGCCGCCGACACGGGCCGGACGGCGGTGCTTGACGCCGCGGCCGTGCTTGCACTCATCGGATTCCTCGGCACGGTCGCGCTTGCGCGCCACCTCGAGCGGGGCCCGTCCCCCCCGGAAGAGGAATGAGCGCGGCCGGGACCCTCTGCATCGCCCTCGGCGCGTTCTTCGTGGGTGTCGCCGCACTTGGCGTGCTGCGCATGCCGGATCTGTTCACTCGCATGCACGCTGCTACCAAGGCAGGCACACTCGGAGCGGGTCTGCTGCTGCTCGGAGCGGCTCTCGTCCTGCGGGATCCGTGGGTCGCCGTGCGTGCAGTGCTCACGGTCGCCTTCTTGGCGCTCACCATCCCGGTGGCGTCGCATCTCGTGGCCCGGGCGGCCTACCGAACGAGGAGCGCCCCCCTGTGGAGCGCCACGATCCTCGACGAGTGGGATGCGAGACACGACCGCGACCCTGATGACCTGACGAGGGACGATCCGTGACGGTCGGAGAGCCGCGATGCCGGTGATCCTTCTCGTCGGGATCGTGCTGGGGGGGGCCGTTGTCGCCCCCCACGTCGCACGTGTAGCCCCGCGCGCGTCCGGACGAATCCTCGCGCTCATGCCGGCGGCCGTCTTTCTTGCATTCCTGTGGCGGCTCCCGCACGTCGCCGGCGGTGCAGCGGTCGTCGAACGGCTCCCGTGGCTACCGAGTTTGGGCGTATCGCTCTCGTTCAGGGTGGACGGTCTGTCGCTGCTGTTCGCCCTGCTCGTATCCGGCCTCGGAGCGGTCATCACGCTCTACGCCGGGCGGTATCTCGCCACTCACCGCGACCTCGGGCGGTTCTACCTGGCCCTCTTCCTGTTCATGGGGGCGATGCTCGGCCTCGTCCTTGCCGACGATCTCCTCCTCCTGTTCGTGTTCTGGGAACTGACGAGTATCAGCTCCTTCCTGCTCATCGGCTTCGAGCACGAGCGAGACGATGCCCGGAAGGCGGCGTTGCAGGCGCTGCTCGTGACGGGAGGTGGCGGACTGGCGCTGCTCGCCGGGCTCCTCTTGTTGGGGGGGGCCGCCGAGACGTTCTCGCTCAGCGAGATTCTCGCGAGCGGCAACGCCGTCCGCGGCCACGGAGCGTATCCCGCGATACTCGCCCTCGTGCTGCTCGGCGCGTTCAGCAAGTCCGCCCAGTTCCCCTTCCACTTCTGGCTGCCCAATGCAATGGCAGCTCCGACGCCCGTCAGCGCGTATCTCCACTCCGCGACCATGGTGAAGGCGGGCATCTACCTCCTCGCACGGCTCGACTCGACACTCGGCGGCACGGCCGCCTGGACGTGGAGCCTGTCGGTGGCGGGCGGCATGACGATGCTGCTCGGCGCGATCGTCGCTCTGCGACAGACGGACCTCAAGCGGATTTTGGCGTACACCACGCTCACCGCGCTCGGAACGCTCACCCTGCTGCTCGGGCTGAGCTTCGAGGACGCCGTCAAGGCGGCTGTGGTCTTCCTGATTGTGCACTCGCTCTACAAGGGTGCGCTGTTTCTCGTGGCGGGCATCGTGGACCATGAGACGGGCACGCGCGATGTGCTGGCGCTCGGCGGCCTGCGGCGGGCATTGCCGGTGACCGCGGCAGCCGCGATGGTCGCAGGGCTCTCCATGGCGGGACTGCCCCCGCTCTTCGGGTTCATCGCGAAGGAACTGACCTACAAGGCGAAGCTCGGGTTCGAGGCGTCCACGTACCTGCTGCCCGCTATTGCGGTGCTCGCCAACGCGCTCACGGTGACGGCGGCTGGCATCCTCGTGGTCCGGACCTTCTTCGGGCGCCAGCGGGACACGCCGCGCGCGCCGCACGAGGCGCCGCGCGACATGTGGGTCGGACCGATTGTGCTCGCGGCGGCGGGGCTCGCGTTTGGCATAGCACCCGCCCTCGTATCCGACTCATTGGTGGGCCCGGCAGTGTTCGCTGTGCTCGGTCGTCCCATGACCATCACGCTCACCCTTTGGTACGGGCCGAACTTCGCGCTGCTGCTCAGCGCCATCACCATCGCGCTCGGCGTCGGCGCGTTCCTGCGGTGGGACGACGTACGCTCCCTGCTGTCTCGGTTCGACGGGATCCGGCGGGTCGGCACCGAGGCCGCGTACGAGCGGATTATGGGGGGGCTCATCCGCGTTGCTGACGTGCAGACGCGGTTGCTGCAGACGGGTGATCTCCGGCATTACCTCACGTGGACCGTGGCCGTGCTCGTGACCGTCGGTGGCGTAGCGCTGGCGCGAGCGGGAGGGGTGACGTTAGCGGTTCCCGACGTCGGCTACGTGCCCTGGGTGCTCGCGTTGGCCGTCGTGGTCGGCGGCTGGGGCGTCGTCCTGGCCCGCTCGCGCCTCACCGCGTTGATGGCGCTCGGTGTGGCAGGAACGGGAGTCGCCCTCTTCTTCGTCATGCTGGGTGCGCCGGACCTCGCGCTCACGCAGTTCCTGATCGAGACGCTCACCCTGATCCTCGCGGTGCTCGTGATTGCCCGGCTGCCCCGATTCGAGACCGTCAGGCAGCCCGGAGGTCGTCGGTTCCTCCATGGCATGATCGCAATTGCGGCCGGGGTACTGATGTCCGTGCTCACCCTCGCGGTCACGAGCGAGCCGTTCGACCCCGCGATCAGCGACTTCTATGCTCGCACGAGCATGCCGGAAGGCTTTGGGCGCAACATCGTCAATGTCATCCTCGTGGACTTCCGGGCGCTGGACACCCTCGGGGAGATCACGGTGCTCGCGGTCGCGGCGCTCGGAGCGATTGCGCTCATGCAGTTTCCGCGTGCCGAGCAACCCGATCGGCCCGGGTATGACTCCCTCGTACTGCGGACGTTGGCACGCTTCGCCGTGCCGCTCCTGCTCCTCCTCGCCGGCTTCCTGCTGCTCCGGGGGCACAACGCACCCGGTGGCGGCTTCATCGCCGGACTGGTCGCGTCGGGTGCGATCGTGTTGAGCGTCCTCGCGTGGGGAACGGCCTCGACGCGACGCCTGCTCCCGGTTGCTCCCGAAGGGTTGCTCCTCATCGGGCTCGTCGTAGCGCTCGCGAGCGGTCTCCTGGCCGCGCTGACGAGCGCACCGCTCTTGACCGGGCTCTGGGTGTCGATCGATCTCCCGGCCGGGCTTGGTCCGCTGAAGCTCGGCACTCCGTTGCTGTTCGACGTCGGTGTGTTCCTGCTCGTGCTCGGCTTTGCGGTCTCGGTCATCGTGACGAAGGAGCGTGCCTGATGGAGGCGCTGCTGGCGCTCGTCGTCGGCGGCCTGACGGCTGCGGCGGTGTACTCGCTACTGCAGCGCCACCTGCTGCGCGTGGTGCTCGGCATCGTGCTGCTCGGCAATGCGGTGAACCTGCTCATCCTCGCAGCGGGCCGCGTGCGGTCGACCGCGCCTCCGATCGTCCCCGACGGTCTGAACGCGCCTCCTGGACCGGTCGCCAACCCGCTTCCGCAGGCCCTCGTGCTCACCGCGATCGTGATCGGGTTCGGGCTCGCGGCCTTCACGCTCTTCCTGGTGGTACGGACCTGGCGGACGGTGGGCACGGCCGACGTCGCGGAGCTCGATCGAGCGGGCACGGATGAGGGACGCCGATGACCGCCTGGATGCTCGTGCTGCCCATCGTGCTCCCGTTGGTGACTGCGCTGTTCACGGCCGTGCTGCGCCACCGGCCGCCGTATGCGCGGGTGATGGCGGTTGCCGGAACGGGCATGCTCCTCGCGGCCGGCATCGGACTCGTCGTGCGGGTCTGGCACGTAGGCCCGATCGCAATCCAGGTCGGCAGCTGGGAGGCGCCCTTCGGCATCACGTTGGTCGCCGACCTGCTCGCTGCCGTCATGGTCCTGGTCACGGCGGTGACCGGGCTCGCCGTCTCCGTGTATGCGCTCGGCAGTATCGACGCGGCTCGGGAGCGATTCGGGTATCACCCGCTGTTCCACGTGTTGCTCACGGGCGTGTGCGGAGCGTTCCTGGCCGGCGACCTGTTCAATCTCTACGTGTGGTTCGAGGTGATGCTCATCGCGTCGTTCGCTCTGCTCGTGCTGGGTAACGACCGGGATCAGGTGCGGGGTGCCGTACCGTACGTGGTGATGAGCATTGTCTCGTCGGCGAGCTTCCTGGCGGGAATCGGCTTGCTGTATGGGCTGACCGGCACGCTCAACCTGGCGGATCTCGCCATCAAGCTGCCGACGGTCTCCGCGGGGCTGGTGACGGCCGTCGCCATGCTCTTCCTGGTCGCCTTCGGGATCAAGGCCGCGGCGTTCCCGTTGTTCTTCTGGCTTCCGGCGTCGTATCACACGCCGCCGGTCGCCGTCGCTGCGGTGTTCGCCGGTCTCCTCACGAAGGTCGGTGTCTACGCGCTCCTGCGGACCTTCTCTCTCCTGTTCGTGCAGGACGTACCCTTTACGCACGGCCTCCTGTTGGTCATGGCGGCCCTCACGATGCTGAGCGGCGTGCTCGGTGCCGCCGCGCAGCAGGATATTCGTCGGATCCTCTCGTTCCACATCGTGAGTCAGATCGGCTACATGCTCATGGGGCTCGCGCTCTTCACCCCACTGGCACTGATGGGTGCGGTCTTCTACGTCGTGCACCACATCATCGTGAAGGCGAACCTCTTCCTCATTGGCGGAGTCGTCGCACGGCTTGGCGGGTCGTTTGACCTGGACGATCTCGGAGGACTCTACCGGCGGTATCCATGGCTCGCGGTTCTCTTCCTGGTGCCCGCCCTGTCGCTCGCCGGCCTGCCGCCCCTTTCGGGCTTCTGGGCCAAGCTCATTCTCATCCGCGCGGGTCTCGATGCGCAGGCCTACGTGATCGTGGGGGTGGCGCTGGTCGTCGGGCTCCTCACCCTCTACTCCATGACCAAGATCTGGGTCGGCGCATTCTGGAAGGCCCAGCCGACGGTCCCGGCAGACGCGACCGCATCACGCCCGGCGGGAGTGACGATGCTGCTTCCGATCGCGATGCTGGCGGCACTCACCGTTGCCATCGGCCTGTACGCGGAGCCACTCGTGTTGGTTGCAACCCGAGCAGCCGACGGATTGCTCGAGCCCGCGGCCTATCTCGACGCCGTGCTTGGGGGAGCGCCATGATCCCTGCGGTCGTGTGGCTCGGGAGGGCGGCGGGGTTTCTCGCCTTCTACGTGTGGGAACTCGTGGTGTCGTCTCTGCGCGTGGCGTACGATGTGTTGACGCCGACGCTCCACATGCGCCCGGCGATCGTCGCCGTTCCCTTGGACGTGCGGTCGGACATGGCCATCACCCTCCTGGCGAATCTCGTCTCACTCACGCCGGGCTCGCTCACGCTCGATGTGTCCGCCGATCGTCGGACACTGTACGTGCACGTGATGTTCGTGGGCGGCGATGCCGATGAGACTCGCCGTGGCATCAAGGACCAGCTCGAGCGACGGGTTGCGGGCCTCGTCGAACGGACCGGCTGACGTCGATCCGTATGCGGCCGGGCTGCTTCGCCGTGTACAGCCCCCCGAACCCACCTCCGACAATGATGACCTGCCGGCGCCGTCGCACGTGGGATCCGCGATCAGCGCTCGACCGGGACGGTCCTCACCGGAGCGCCGTCGAACAGCCGCTGGAGCCCGCCGACCACGACCTGCTCGCCGGTGCTGAGTCCGGCCAGGATCTCGACGAATCCCGGCGTCCGCACGCCGAGTGTCACCTCGCGCCGCGTGACTGCGGTGTCGCCGGCGACGACCCACACGTACTCGGCGCCCTCCAGCGGCAGGATCGCATCCTCCGGTACGACGACTGCCTGCTCGCGGACGTCCGTGGCGAGCCGCACCTCGACGAACATGCCCGGCCTGAGCAGCCGGTCCGGATTACGTGCCCGTGCCTTCACCAAGATGGCGCGCGCCGGTACCTGCACGACGGGATCGACGAAGTCCACAGTGCCGGTGAACTGCCGATCGACGGCGGCGACGGCGAAGCCCACCCGCTGCCCGAGCGCGAGCCGCTCGGCATACCGCTCGGGGATCTGGAAGGCGATGCGCTGGGGGTCAACCGTCTGGAGGGTGGTCAACCGCGTGCCGGTCGTGACATAATCGCCGACGCTCACGAACCGCTCTCCCACCACGCCGGCGAACGGCGCGCTCACAACAGTGCGCTCCAGCCGCACCTCCTGCAGCTCGAGCTGCGCCTGGCGGCTGCGCGCGTTGGCCTCGGCTTCCTCGAGGTCCGCCTGGGACGCGGCATTCTGGCGGATCAGGTCCTTCGTCCGCTCCAGGGCCTGCCGCGCGCGGTCGCGCTCTGCGGTGAGCTGGGCGACGAGGGCGCGCAGCTCCGCATCGTCGATCTTGAAGAGGGGAGTGCCTGCCTCGACCTCGACTCCCTCACCCACCAGGATCTCGGTGAGGCGGCCCTGGATTTCCGACCGCAGCTCGATCGACTGCACTGCCTCGACCGTGCCGGTCGCGAGGATGGCATCGATCACGGTGTCGGTGCGGGCAGCCACGACCTCGACCAGTGTCGGCGGACGTCCGCCTGCCCCGCCCGGGCCGCCGCCCTCGGCATCACCATCGCCGCATGCGGCGACCAGGGCTGCGACGAGCGCGAGCGTCGTTCCGTTTCGCACGGTGTTCATCCGTTTCCTCAGAAGAGTCGTCGGCCCAGGATCGCCTCGAGTCCGGAGAGGGCAAGGCGCGTGGCGTAGCGAGCCTGCACCAAACCGGCGTCGGCCTCCGAAAGGCTCACCTGTGCTGTGAGCAGGTCGATGATCGTCGTCGCCCCCGCCCGGTAGCGCTCCTGCTGAACACGCAGGTTCTCGCGGGCGACGACGACGGACTGTGACGCGAGATCCGCGGCTGCCCGCGCGGCCTCGTATGCTTCGTACGCCTGCACGATGTCGCGCCGCACCGCCAGCTCGAGGTCGGCACGGACGGCTCGGGTGATATCCCGGACCGTCACGGCTCGCGACAGGGCGATCTCGCGACGCGCGCCATCCCAGATCGGCAGGCTGACGCTGATCCCGATCGAGGACCGTGTGGTCGCCGTCGGGAAGAAACTGTCGTCGAACGACGTGATCCGGCCAAACAGATCGACCGACGGCAGATACGCGCCCCGTGCCGAGCGGACGTCGGCCTCGGCCGCCCGCTGGCTCTGGCGGGCCGCGAGAACCTGTGGACTCTCGCCGACCGCTTCGAGGATGGCATCCTGTTCGGAGATCGGCAGCGCGGGCGCAGGCAGCGTATCGAGCTGCATCGCATCGACGGGCCCGGGGGCGCCGACGCGGCGGGCGAGTTGAAACTGCGCGACGTTGAGCTGTGCCTCCTGCCTCAGCAGGGCGACGCGGGCCTCGGTGACCTCGAGCAGGAGCTGCAGGGAGTCTGTTTGCACCGCGGCTCCAGAGACCACGCGGGCGCGCGCGACGGCGAGCTGCTCTTCTGCCCGCCGCACGCGTTCGGTGGCAACGCGGGTCAGCTCTCGCTGGGCGATCACGTCGTAGTAATCGGACTCGGTGAGCAACGCGGTCTGAAATCTCGCCTCAAGCTCGCTGGCCCGTGCGCGGTCGAGCTCTGCAGAGGCACGCGTGAGCTCGTTGAACTTGCTCAGGCCGGCGAAGAGGTTCAGCCGCCCCTCGATCCGTGCGTCGACGATGTTCGACGCGGGCTCTCCGGTCCCGATGTTGAATGCCTCGTTCGAGTACCACGTGGCATTGAGCTGCGTGCTGATCGCGGGGATGACGAATGCAGCGATCGCAGCCCGGCGCCCCCACTCCGCATCCGCGATCTGGCGCGTTGCGGAGACATAGTTGGGATCCAGGCGGGCTGCGCGGGAGAGTGCCTCCGCCAGCGTGATACGGGGAATCGTGTCCTGGGGGACGGCTGCAGAGAGCTGCAGCGCTGCGAGCAGGTGGAGGATCACTGTGCCTCCACCGGTTGGAGCTCGCGCGCCCGCCTCCGGAAGGGCAGGCGGAGCCGGATGCCGTCGAGCAGCGTGTAGACCACGGGCACCAGGAACAAGGTCAGCAACGTCGAGAAGATCATCCCGCCCACGATAGCGTAGCCAAGCGGCCGGCGACTCGCCGATCCCGCGCCGAGGCCCAGGGCGATCGGCATGGCGCCCATGATGGTCGCCACCGAGGTCATGACGATCGGCCGCAACCGGATGGCGCCCGATTGCAGCATGGCGTGAGTCGCGTCGAGTCCGGTCTGCTTCAGCTGATTGGCATACTCCACGAGGAGAATCGAGTTCTTCGTGACGAGTCCGATCAACAGGATCATGCCGATCTGGCTGAAGAGATTGAGGGTGGAGCCGGTGAGCAGCAGCGTCACGAGCGCGCCGGTGACGGCGAGCGGAACCGACAGGATCACGGTGAACGGGTGGCGCAGCGATTCGAACTGCGCCGCGAGCACCATGAACACGACGACCAGCGCGAGCACGAAGGCGAAGTACAGCGCGTTCCCGCTCTCCTCCAGCTCGCGCGATTCACCCGCGAGGGCAAGGCTCGCACCCGGCGGGAGCACGTTGTCGGCCGCGGCGTACAGCGAGTCGAGCGCCTCACCGAGGGCGAATCCGGGCGCCAGGTTTCCGGTAAGAGTGGCCGAGCGGACCCGGTTGAAGTGGTTCAACTGTCGCGGGCCGACACCTTCCTCGATCCGAGCGAGCGCCGACAGCTGCACGAGCTGTCCGTCCAGTCCCCTGACGTACAATCCCGTCATGTCGCGCGGTGTTGCCCGTGCGCTCGGAGCGAGCTGGGCGATCACGTAGTACAGCTTGTTCTCTCTCGTGAACGTGCTGATTCGCTGGCCGCCCAGCAGCGTCTGCAGCGTGGCGGCCACGTCGCGGACCGGCACGCCGAGATCTTCGGCTCGGTCACGGTCGTACACGATCGTGAGTTCGGGCTTGTTTACCTTGAGGTCCGTATCGACGTTCACGAGCCCCTGGATCTGCCGCGATCGAGCGATCAGTCGGTCCATCCCGACGGTGAGGGAGTCGAAGCTGGGGTGTCGCACCACGAACTGCACGGGCTGGCCGAATCCGCCGAACGCCGGGGGGTTGTTGGCGAAGGCAAAGACACCGGGAATCCCGAACAGCTGGGGCTGAATCTCGCCGATCACGTCCTGGACCGAGCGGTCGCGCTCCGACCAGTCCGTGAGGCGTACGAAGACGATGCCGCCGTTCACGCGACCACCGAAGCCCACGATGCTGAAATACGCCTCGATGTCCTCCGTACGGCTCAGTACCTCTTCGACCCGCCGCTGATACTCGTCGGTGTAGTCGAGTGAAGCGCCTTCCGGGGCCACCGTGATGATCGTGAAGAACCCGCGGTCGTCGGGCGGCACGAACTCCCGTTCGAGGTTGACGAACACGACACCCGCGAGCACCACCGCCGCACCGGCACTGCCCACAATGGACCAGCGGTGGCGGAGAGCCCAGCCAAGCGCGACGCCGTACACGTCGGTGATCCGCTGAAACGTCCGCTCGAAGATGTTGAAGAATCTGCCGTGCGATTTCGGCACCACGAGGATCTTCGCACAGAGCATGGGTGTGAGCGTGAGCGCGACGAAGCTCGAAACCACCACGGCGGATGTCATGGCGAGGGCGAACTCGTTGAACAGGCGGCCGGTGGTACCTCCGAGGAATGCGAGCGGAGAGAACACGGCCACCAGTGCGATGGTCGTCGCGATCACGGCGAACGCGATCTCGCTCGTACCACGCATGGCTGCGGTCGTGGGATTCTCGCCGAGTTTCTCCTGGTGCCGGTAGGCATTCTCCATCACGATGATCGCGTCGTCGACGACGATGCCGATGGAGAGGATCAGAGCGAGCAGCGTGAGGTTGTTGATCGAGAACCCCAGGGCGTAGAGCAGCCCGAACGCGGCCACGATCGACGTGGGAATCGCGAGTCCCGGGATGATCGTTCCCTTGAGATTCCGCAGGAAGACGAAGATGATGACGATCACCAGGATGCCCGCGAGCAGCAGCGTCTCCTTCGCCTCCTGAATCGACCGTCGGACGAAGGTCGCGCCGTCAAACGCGATCAACAGTTCGATCCCATCCGGCAGGGCCTCCTGGATGGCCGGTAGCTCCGCGCGGATTGCGTTCGACACCTCGATGAGGTTGGCTTTCGACTGGCGGACCACGCCGATTGCCACGGCATTCGTGCCGGTAAACCGCAACGTCGAGCGATCGTCCTCCGGACCCAGCTCGACCCGCGCGAGATCCTGCAGCTTGACGAGCTGGCCGTCCTGATTGGCCACCACCAGGTCCCGGAACTCCTCGGGCGTCCGAAGCTCACCGAGCGAGCGCACCGTGAACTCGCGGCGGGCGGATTCGATGCGGCCGGCGGGCACTTCCACGTTGCGCGTGCGGACGGCGTTCTGCACGTCCTGCACGGTGAGATCCCGTGACGCGAGCGCCTCTGCGTCCAGCCAGATCCGCATCGAATAGCGACGCTCGCCGGCCACGAACGCCCGGCCCACGCCCGACAGCGACTGCAGCCGCGTCTTCACCTCGCGGTCACCGATGTCGGACAGTTGGAGCAGCGAGAAATTCTCGCCCTGGAGCGCAAGCCAGAAGAACGCCTGTGCATCCGCGTCTTGCTTGCTGACGACCGGCTCTTCCACGTCCTCGGGCAGACGACCTCGGACCCGCGACACCTTGTCCCGCACGTCCTGCGCGGCCGCCTCAATATCCCGATCGAGCGTGAATTCCAGCGTGATGTTGCTGGCCTGCTCGGCGCTCGAACTCGTGAGGGTGCGCAGGCCCTGGATGGTGCTCAGCTCCTCCTCGAGAATGTCAGTCACCGCGGATTCCATGACCCGCGGGTTGGCGCCGCGCAGAGTGGTGCTCACCGAGACGATCGGGGGATCGACGTCGGGGAATTCGCGGACCGGCAACCGCAGGTAGGAGATCCCGCCAAACAGCACGAGCGCGATGCTCACCATGCTGGTGAGCACAGGTCGTCGGATCGAGGTGTCGGAGAGTTTCACCGGCATCCGCCTTGAAGGCCAAACTATAAATATAAACCTGATAGACATACTCGCTCTTCGGTGCGGTCTGCCCGAGGCCACCGGGTGCGTGCTTGCGAGCCTGAGGCCCCGGCGCCGGCGTGCGACACGAGCGCAATTGACTGCACTCCGCACCGAGTTGACGGCCACATGCCGATGCCGCCCGATGTTGTCCTCGGATGCTGCCGGAGGGGGGCAACATGAGGTTCGAGATGCTCAGGCGCGCGATGGCATGTTCCGTCCTGGTCGCCGCGTGTCACGGTGGAGCTCGCCACAGCGATGCGCAGCTGGGCTGTGGCGTGGACCACTGCGCCTCAGGGTTGCAGGTCGCGGTCAGCGGTCTGGTGCCAGCCGGGTCCGTGATCGAAGCGCGGGTCCGTGGCGAGCTCGTCGGCACGGTGGTGCTGGCCGAAGCGATCCGGGATGCCGGGGTCGCATTCTTCCCCGGACTGGTGGACCGTGAGGTGGACATTCGGCTCAAGACAACCGGGGCAGAGTACTCCTGGGCGTTTGCGCCGGTCTATGTGCTTGCAGGTTCGGCGGGCTGCACCCAGTGTGAGGTCGGAGCGGTCACCATGTGTCTTCGGAGCACAGGAAGCCGCGCGTCAGCCGATCGGGCGAGTTGACCGCGCTCGCAGTCGCGCTCCCGCAGCGCGCGACCCATCTTATCCCGTGACGCGAGGTGCGGGAGGCACGGCATGAGGATCGCGCGGATCGTGGCGTATCGTGTGGAGCTGCCTCTGGTCGAGGGCCGCTACGCATGGTCCGGGGGCAAGTCGGTGGCGGTGTTCGATGCCACGGTTGTCGCCATCGAGACCGACACTGGGCTCACAGGCTGGGGTGAGGTCTGCCCGCTTGGCCCGGTCTACCTGCCGGCCTACGGAGCCGGGGTGCGCACGGGGATTGCGGAGATCGGACCGGCTCTCCTGGGCCAGGACCCGACTCGGCTGGGGACGATCAACCGGCTGATGGACGGCGCGCTCAAGGGGCATCCCTACGCGAAGTCGCCCCTCGACATGGCATGCTGGGATCTGCTGGGACAGGCGACGGGACTGCCGGTGTGCGTCCTGCTCGGTGGGTGCGAGGGAGCGGGTCGCCCGCTCTATCGGGCCATTTCCCAGGAGTCGGCCGACGCCATGGCAGCCCGGGTCCGTGACTACCGTGAGGCCGGGTATCGACGATTCCAGCTCAAGGTGGGCGGAGATCCCGAAGAGGACATCGAGCGTATTCGGGCCGTGCGCCACGCGCTCGAGCCTGGGGACGTGCTCGTGGCCGACGCGAACACCGGATGGCTGACCCACCAGGCGTTGCGCGTGGTGCGGGGCGTGAGAGAGCTCGACGTCTACATCGAGCAGCCGTGTGCGTCGTACACAGAGTGTGTCACCGTGCGCCGTGCCACCGATCACCCGTTCGTGCTGGACGAGACGGTCGATCGGCTCCCGATGGTCGTGCGCGGGTGGCACGACAACGCGATGGACGCCATCAACGTCAAGATCAGCAAGTTCGGGGGTCTGACGCGGGCCCGCGAGGTTCGGGATCTGTGCGTTGCGCTCGGCGTTCCCATGACGATCGAGGACAGCTGGGGTGGCGACATCGTCACGGCAGCAATCGCTCACCTGGCGCACAGTACGCCCGAGGAGTTCGTATTTACGACGACCGACTTCAACAGCTACGTCACGGTGAGCACCGCGGCGGGGGCGCCGCAGCGTACCGGCGGCACGCTGGCCGCCTCGGATCGTCCGGGCCTCGGCGTGACACCCCGCCCGGAAGTGCTCGGGGAGCCCATCCTTGTGATCGATTAGCGGGCCGGGGTGCCGGAGCCGGGGTGGGGGGCCACGCTACCGTCCGCGAGGTACAGGGTCTGCATGAACTGGTCGTAGGCCGTCAGGCGACCCCTGAGAGTAAGCCCCTTCCCGACCAACCTGCGGAGCTCCCGCTCGGCCCCCTCCGGCAGCTGCACGACAGCACGGACGTCGCGAGGTCCGAAGGGCCGGTCCATGTGGTGCACGATGAACACGGCGCGGCACCCGGGCCCGCGCCCGAAGATGCGGTCGAACGGATACCGGGCGACGCTGGCGAGCTTGCCTGACCAGCGGACGGTGGCATCGCGGTAGCGCTCGGCGAACCGCCGCGCGGCGTCGGCGCTCGTGGCTGCCTCATCGAACACGGTCGCACATACCCCAGCAATCGCCGAGTCGTCGAGCCGCGTGACCTCGCGGACCTCGTCGGTGGCTACGGTCGCTGTGGTCTGCGGCATACCCAGGCGCGGTCTCGCGACGTCGGGTGGACCGTGCCGACCGCGCTGCACGGGACGTGCGGCCTCCGGGTGCGCCGCTCGCTCGGGGGCGCTGCGCCCGGTCTGACTCTCGGAGGCCGACGTAGCGTCCGCTCGTGCCATGTGCGGCGCCGTCTCGATCGGTGTCTCCCGTGGCTCAGCCGGCAGACGGCGAAGCCCGTCGTCCCGATGCCCCCTGTCCTCTGACGAACCAGAGGGGGTGTGGGACTGCACTTGCGGGCGGACCGCGCTCGTGATTCGTGACGTGCCCCGGTTCGCTCCGACCGCCTCGTCGAGTTCCCCCACGTCCGCGCACAGATCGGCCGCGGTATCGAGCAGCCTATCGAGGGTGCTGACCAGCACGCGCGGGTTCAACTCGGGGTCCCGGGCGTCCCACGACAACTGGCGGCGAGTGATCTCGATACCCGGGTGTCGCTCGCAGGCACGAATCAGCGCCCGACGCCGCGGCTGCGTGAGGAAGACCCTGATCAGCTCCGGCTCGCCCCCCGTCACGCGGAGGCGGCTGTCGAACTCGGCATCTCCAGTCTCGATGTCGCCGCCCGCCATGGCCCGGCGCATGCTCACAAGGAACCCGTCGGGCGCTGTCGTGATTCGCAGGTCGACTGGAAGCGGCTCGCGGTATTCCACGCGATAGCGGGTGTACGTCGTCGAGCCCTCGCTGCCTCGTCTAGCGACGCTCACGGTGACCCGGTGGCCTCGCACGGTCCCGATGATCTCCGGCTGCGTGAAGAAGTCGCCCTCTCGAAACAGCAGGTGGCGGCGTGCAGCGGCCTCACGCCAGGCCTCGACCACCTGTCGGCGTTGGTTCAACGAGTAGCCGACAGCAACGGTGGCAGCACCCACGACGATCACGAGCAGGATTGCGAACCCCTCCACGGTGCCTCCCGGAGCTCGACGGTGAGCCCGATGTTCGGAGAATCTAGGAGACGTGCCCTACCCTGGGAAACGTACCACGTGCCTGGAGGCCGTACGGTCGCAGGTATCTGGCTGGTCGGATGCCGAAAAGCTGATATATTTGATATCAGTGCAGCTTCACGGCGATGGGGAGGGTAGGGAAGGGCATGGCCACGGCAACCGCGATCAACGCCACGTCACTCCGCGAGCAGGTGTATCACTACCTGCGGCGCGCCATCAACCGGGGCGATCTGACACCCGGGGCGCACATCGACCAGAACCGAGTCGCCTCCGAGCTCGGCATCAGCCGACAGCCGCTGCGGGATGCCCTGATCCAGCTCGAGGCCGAGGGGTTCGTCCGCATCCTCCCGCGCCGCGGGGTGGTCGTCCGGCAGCTTACCCTCGAGGACATCCGGCACCTCTACGAGATCATTGGCGCGCTCGAGGGCGCGGCGGTCGTCGCCGTCGGTGCCGGCCTCGACCTCAACCGCCTCACCGCCATGCGGAGTCTCAACGCGGACATGGTGCGTGCCATCGACGAGGGTGACTTCGAGCGGTACTACGAGCTGAACGTCGAGTTCCACGAGACGTTCCTGACGCTCTGCGACAACGCGGATCTCGTTCGCACGGTGCGCATCAGCAAGCAGCTGCTGTACGACTTTCCGCGCGTCGCGGGCTTCGTGCCGGAATGGGAGCTGCGCTCCACTGAGGAACACGCCGAGCTGGTGGATCTGCTCGAGCAGGGCTCGATCCGATCCGCAGGCGACTATCTGCGCGACGTGCATTGGAGCTTCGACGTGCAGCAGCGCTTCGTGCTGCAGTATTACTTCGGTGCCGTCGCGGGAAAGAGGTGACCGCTGATCCGCGGCCGCGTGTTCAACGTGCAGCGGTTCTCGCTCCACGACGGGCCGGGGATCCGCACGACCGTGTTTCTCAAGGGGTGTCCGCTGCAGTGCACCTGGTGCCACAACCCCGAAGGGATCGCTGCGGAGCCCGAGGTATTGGTCGTGGAAAGCCGGTGCATCCGGTGCGGAGCGTGTCGGACGGGCTGCCCGCTCGGCATCGCAGCCGAGGGAGGCTGGATACCCGACGGCCGGGAGGCCTGCACGGCGTGCGGAGCGTGTGCCGACGTCTGCCCGACCGGCGCGCGCGCGGTGGTTGGACGCGAGGTCACGGTGGATGAGCTGCTCGCCGAGGTCATGCGCGACCGCGTCTTCTTCGACACCGATGGAGGCGTCACCTTTTCGGGCGGCGAGCCGCTGCTCCAGCTACGGTTCCTGGAGGCGATGCTCGAGGCATGCCGTGCTGCCGGACTGCACACGGCGATCGACACCAGCGGACTCGCGCCCCTGAAGCACCTGCTACGGGTGGCCGTCCTCGCCGATCTGCTGTTGTTCGACGTGAAGCTGATGGACGACACTCGGCACCGCATGCATACGGGAGTCTCGAACACGCAGATCCTGGCCAATCTCGACGCCGTCGCACGGCTCCATCCGAATATCTGGCTCAGGGTACCGATTGTCCCGGGTGTGAACGACGACGAGACGAACATACGGGCGACGGCCGCGCTGGCCGCGGGGATCCCGTCGGTCCGGCGGGTGCATTTGCTGCCCTATCACCGACTCGGCGCCGACAAGCGCCGCCGACTCGGAAACGGCACGGAAGGCGTGAGCCTCACTCCACCCACGCGTTCCCGCATGGACGAGTTGGCCGCCGAATTCACTGCGGCGGGTGTGACCACGACGATCGGGGGGTGAGGGAACGTGAACGAACGGACGTACCGACTGCGTCGGGAGAGTCTCGAAGCCGCGCCGACGATCGATTGCGAGCGCGCGAGACTGATGACGGAGTTCTACCGCCGCGAGGGCAACCGGCACTCGCCACCCGTGCTGCGCGCGCTGGCCTTCCGGCAGCTGTGCGAGCAGAAGACCATCCACATCGGGGCTGACGAGCTGATCGTGGGCGAGCGCGGGCCACGCCCGAAGGCCGTGCCGACCTTTCCGGAGCTGACCTGCCACAGCGTCGAGGATCTGCGGATCCTCGATACCCGCCCAAAGACGTCCTACGCGGTGCCCTCCGATTGCGTGGCTGCGTACGAGCGGGAGGTGGTCCCCTACTGGCGCGGCCGCTCGATGCGCGACCGGCTGTTTGCGGCGCTGCCGGAGCGGTGGCACCGCGCGTACGAGGCAGGGATCTTCACGGAGTTCATGGAGCAGCGCGCGCCGGGGCATACGGTTGCCGATGACAAGATCTACCGCCGGGGACTGCGCGATGCGCAGCGGGACATCGCGGCGGTGCGTGAGACGCTCGATCTTGCGGCAGACCCCGGGGCGCGCCAGCAGGACGAGCAGCTGCGGGCGATGCACATCGCCTGTGAAGCCGCGATCCTGTTCGCGGAGCGGCACGCCGTGCTCGCGGAGCATCTGGCAGCGGACGAGACCGATCCGGCACGTCGTGCCGAGCTCGAGACGATCGCGCAGGTGTGTCGCCGGGTACCGGCACACGCACCGCGCGACTTCCACGAGGCGCTGCAGGCGTACTGGTTCTGCCACCTCGCCGTGATCACCGAGCTCAACGGCTGGGATGCGTTCAGCCCGGGGCACTTGGACCAGCACCTGCTGCCGTTCTTCGAGCGCGGGGTGGCCGACGGCACGCTCACCCCAGAGCGGGCGCGCGAGCTGCTCGAGTGCTTTTTCGTGAAGTTCAACAATCACCCCGCGCCGCCGAAGGTCGGGGTGACCGCTCAGGAGAGCGGGACCTACACGGACTTCGCGAACATCAATCTCGGCGGGCTGCTCGCGGACGGCTCCGACGGGTCGAATGCCGTGTCGGCGTTGTTGCTGGAGGTGATCGACGACCTCCACTTACTCCAGCCAAGTTCGAATGTCCAGGTGGCCGAGGTGACGGCCGATGCGTTCCTCCAGCACGCGCTGCGGGTGATCCGCAAGGGCTACGGGTTCCCGTCGGTGTTCAACGCCGATGCCGTAGTCGCGGAGCAGCTGCGGCAGGGCAAGTCTCTCGAGGACGCGCGTGCCGGGGGCTGCAGCGGCTGCGTCGAGGTGGGCGCCTTTGGCAAGGAAGCGTACATCCTCACCGGATACTTCAACCTCGCCAAGATCCTCGAGCTCGCGTTGCATGACGGGCGTGACCCGCGCTCGGACACCCAGCTCGGCCCGCACACGGGACAAGCGTCGTCCTTCGTGACCTTCGACGACCTGTGCCGAGCGTACGAGCGGCAGTTACGGCACTTCCTCGAGATCAAGATCGCCGGGAACGAGATCATCGGACAGCTGTATGCCCGCGAGATGCCCGCACCGTTCCTGTCGGTGTTGATCGACGACTGCATCGCCAAGGGCCAGGACTACAACGCGGGCGGCGCACGCTACAACAACAGCTTCATCCAGATGGTCGGCATCGGCTCGGTGACCGACAGTCTCGCGGCGCTGAGGCACGTCGTGTACGAGGAAGGGCGCATCTCCCTTTCCGCGTTGGTCGAGGTGCTCGACCGCGACTTTGTCGACGCCGAGTCGCTGCGCCAGCGGCTGCTCCACCGCGCACCGAAGTACGGCAACGACGATGACCGGGCCGACGAGCTGATGGTGCGCGTGTGCAACGTGCTGTTCGATGCCGTGGACGGGCGGCCGGCGGTACGGAACGGCCACTACCGGGTCGAGATGCTCCCGACCACCTCGCACGTGTACTTCGGCTCCGTCACAGGGGCACTTCCGGACGGGCGCCGGGCCGGAGCGCCCCTCTCGGAGGGCATCTCGCCGGTGCAGGGAGCGGACCGCCGGGGTCCCACGGCGGTGTTCCGCTCCGCCGGCAAGATGGACCACATCCGGACCGGCGGCACGCTGCTGAACATGAAGTTTACCCCGTCGCTGCTCGAAGGCGAGAAGGGCCTCGCGCACGTGAGTCGCCTGGTGCGTGGATACTTTGCCCTGGCCGGCCACCACGTGCAGTTCAACGTCGTGAGCGCGGACACCCTCCGCGCGGCCCAGGCCGATCCCCCGTCGTACCGCGACCTGATCGTGCGCGTGGCGGGCTACAGCGACTACTTCTGCGACCTGTCCTCCGAGCTGCAGGATGAGATCATCACGCGGACGGAGCACACGGTGTTCTGATCTTACGCCGCCAACGTACCGCTCTAAAGAAGACTTGAATTGTCGTGCTTGATGGCACTATTGGCTATATGTATATAGTCTAGTGCTATCGGCGCGTTGTTCGATTCACCGGCTGCCCCGGCGCCGCGAACGTGGCCGGGCGACCATGGAGGCAGGAATGCGTTGGCTCCTGATCCCCCTGCTGAGTGGCTCGATTGCCGCTCCGGGCGCACTCGCTCAGGAACGGCTCGCGGTCGTACCGTTCGACGACCCAGGCTGGACGGTGCTGGCCGGTGACCGCGCCGAGGTGCTCGGCCGATCGTGTCTCCGCGGGTCGGCGGTCCTGACCGATGTGGACTTCACAGACGGCGTGATCGAAGTGGATCTCGCCGTGACGGGGGCACGCTCCTATCCGGGCCTGGTATTCCGGCTGCGGGAGCCCGGCGACTACGAGCACGTGTACGTCCGGCCGCACCGGGCCGGACTGTATCCGGATGCCGTCCAGTATGCGCCCGCGTTCAACCAGGTGTCGGGATGGCAGCTGTACAACGGACCGGGGTACACCAGTTCGGCATTCCTGCCGGCGGACGAGTGGGTCACGCTGCGACTCGAAGTGGCCGGTACCCAGGCGCGTCTTCACCTTCTGGCCGATGACTCGACGGCGCTCGCGATCGCGCGACTCGCCCACGGGGCCAGCCACGGCGCGATCGGTGTCAGCGGGCCGGCGGACGGGAGCGCGTGTTTCGCGGACTTCCGCTACCAGGCGACCCAGGGCCTCGTGTTCGACGATCCGGGTCCCATCGAGTTGCCGGCGGGCCTGATCGGGGAGTGGGAGATCTCGCAGGCCTTCAAGGCTGAGCGAGCGGACCGCGACCGGTACCCGCGGTTCTACGTGATCCACGCCGCCGGCTGGGAGCCCGTCAAGCCGGACGAGCGCGGCATCGTCGACGTGTCCCGCTACCGCCAGCGCACGCCGGGAGGTGCGGATGCGGTGATGGCCCGAACCGTCGTTCGGTCCGACCGCCGACAGGACGTCACCTTCCGGTTCGGGTACAGCGACGACATCGATCTGTTCCTGAACGGGCACAAGATCTTCGCGGGGCAGAGCGGCTATCGGTCGCGCGACCCGTCGTTCCTCGGCATCGTAGGGCTGAACGATGCCGCGCACCTCACGCTGGAGCGTGGACTCAACGAGATCTTCTTCTTCCTGTCCGAAACGTTCGGAGGCTGGGGGTTCATCGGCACGGTCGCTGGCGAGGTCCTCGAGCCGCTGCGCGACCACACGGTGCTCGAGAAGATCTGGGAAACGCCCGACACGTTTCTGACCCCGGAATCGGTGCTCCACGATCTTCAGCGCGGACTGCTGTACGTCACGAACTTCGACAATGCCTACCGCGGGGATCAGCCTCCCACCGGCTATATCTCCCGCCTGGCGCTCGACGGGAGGATCCTCGACCACCGCTGGGTGGATGGGCTCGTTTCCCCGGCCGGCATCGCGCTGGCCGGCGAGCGCCTGTTCACGCTCGAGCGGGGATTCCTGACCGAGATCGACCCCGATCGCGGAACGGTGGTGGCACGTCACGCCATCGAGGGCGCCGAGTTCCTCAATGACCTGGCCGTCGGCCCCGATGGGGCGATCTACATGACCGACACGCGGCCGTCGGACCGTCCTGACAGCCGCATTTACCGCTTCAAGGACGGTGCGGTTGACGTGTGGCTCGCCGAGGGCATCAACTGGTCGAACGGGCTGCTCGTGCAGGGCGACGAGTTGCTCGTCGGCAACTCCGGCGACGGCATCCTGAAGGCCGTCGATCTCGAGAGCCGCCGTATGCGCGACGTCGTCTGTCTCGGTGCGCGGTTGCTCGACGGCATCCGGGTGGATGAGGACGGTCACTACCTCGTATCACACTGGGAGGGGCAGCTGTACCGCATCGGCCCGGACGGGACGCCGGTCGAGATCCTGGATCTCATGCCCGACGGCCTGAATGTGGCGGACTTCGAATACGTGACGGATACCAGAACACTCATCATCCCGACCTTTGTCGGTAATCGCGTCGTTGCCTACCGCTTCACGAGATGAGACTGGATGGGTCGTCGGCATCCGCTGTGCCGCCGACCGCAACAGAGGAGGAACGATGACCAAGATCCTGCGCCTGCTGTTTGCTCCCGTCATGCTGCCCGTGGTCCTGGCAGCGCAGGCCGCCCCCGATGCGGCAGACGAGAAGGCGGCCGTGACGAGCGCGGCTATGGATTACATGGAAGGGGCGCTCGCGGCCGACGCCGACCGGACGGCTAGGGCCGTTCATCCCGAACTGACCAAGGTGATGGTCGGAAGGATGCCGCAAACCGACCGAGCCTTCCTGCGCACGTCAGGCAAGTCGCAGCTCCTCGAGGCCGTCCGCACGCGGGCCGCGTTTGCGCCTGAGGGTGAGCGGAACGTAGACGTGACCGTGTTCGACATCGGCCACGATCTGGCTTCGGCAAAGGTGGTGTCCGGGAGGTTCGTGGACTACCTGCTGTTGGCCAAGGTCGACGGCGCCTGGATGATCGTGAACGCGCTCTGGGTGCCAAACGCGCCGCAGGCGGTGGCGAATACCGAGGCCGATCACGATGGGGTCAGGCGGGCGACGCTGGACTACATCGAGGGTGCATACTCGGGCGACGCGGACCGCATGACACGCGCACTGCATCCCGAGCTGACCAAGGTGCTCCCGATGCGGCACCCGCAGACGGGGAACCTGTTCCTCGTGGAGATGGGTGCCTCGCAGCTCATCGAGGGTGTGCGGGCCCAGCTCGGCATGGTGCCGGAGGGCGAGCGGGAGATCGACGTGACGATCTACGACGTTGATCGTGACCTCGCAGCGGTCAAGGTGTATTCGGTCCGGTACATCGACCATCTGCAGCTCGCGAAGACGAACGGGGAGTGGAAGATCGTGAACGTGCTGTGGGTGATGAACCCGGCGACGCAGCAGGGAGGGTGACCCGTGCGTGACACAGCCTTGCCAACCTTGATCGTGATCGGTCTGTCCTGCGCGGCCTGCAGCAGCGACGCGGGTCCACCTCCCGGACCAACGGTCCGCGACAGTGCGGGAATCCAGATCGTCGAGAACCCGGATGTCGGATGGGAACCTGCGGCGGCTTGGGTGGTGTCGGACACCCCGTCGCTGGATCTGGGGTCGGTCGACGCTCCTCCGGAGTACCAGTTCCTCCAGGTGATGGGCGTCGCCAGTCTGTCGGACGGACGGATCGTCGTGGCAAATGCGGGTACGCAGGAGCTGCGGTGGTTCGAGGGCGACGGTACCCTCGTCGCGACCGCGGGCGGGGAAGGGCAAGGGCCCGGTGAGTTCACTGGACTCACCTCGGTGGGCGTCCTGCCGGGTGACTCGGTCATCGCCTACGATGGTAGGCAGCGCCGGTTCTCGATCTTCGACGAGTCGGGCAGGTTCGTACGGTCTGCCCCGCTCGAGGACGACGACCGTCCCGGCATGCGGTTCCCCGTCTTCATGGGTATGCTCGAGGGCGGCTCGTTCGTCATGGTGGGCCGCGACCTGCAGACGGAAGGCATGACAGAAGGCCCGGTCCTCGCCGCCATGCCCGTCTACGTCTATGGGTCGGATGGCACGATCCGCGACTCCGTGGGCACGTTCCGCGGGTGGGAGGCGCTCGTCACCATCCGCCGGAGCGAGCAGGTCGTCGGGATGTCGATCGGCGATCGGCCGTACGGTCGGACGACCACGGTGGCCAGTGTTGGGGACGGCATCGTCGTCGGGACGCCCGATGCGTACGAGTTCGAGATCTACGACCCGGACGGCTCGCTCCGCTCGAGCGTGCGGCTCGCGCGACCCAACGCTCCGCTCACGAGCGCGGACATTGACGCCTTCGTCGCCTCGCAGGTCGAAGACGACGCGGAGGACAATCTCCAGCGCGAGTACAGGCGGCTCGCGACCGAGATCGATTTCCCGAACACCAAACCGGCCTACGCGTCGTCCATCCGCGGCGATACGCAGGGGAACGTCTGGGTGCCCGGTTTCATGGTCGAGGATGGGGAGCGGTCCCACCCGCCGCGCTGGGCCGTCTTCGATCGCGGGGGCCGGTACCTCGGTGAGTTGGAGATGCCACGACGCCTCCGCGTGCTCGAGATCGGCGCCGACTACGTGCTTGGCATTTGGCGTGACGAGTTCGACGTCGAGCATCTACGGCGATATGAGATCGCGAAACCTGATCGAAGCTGAGCCGGCGGGTCGTGTGCGCGGACCGTCCCCACCGGTCAGCTGGCCAGTGACGTGGGCAGGGTGGTGGGTGCTGATTGCGATACTGGCGAGCGCGTGCTCCGCCGAGCGTCCGACGGGTGATTTCGTGTCCGAGCGCGACAGCGCAGGCATCCGTATTGTCGCGAACCACGACGCGGGATGGACGGGCAGCGACGCGTGGTCCGTACCGGCCGAGCCGCCCGTGCGGCTCGGTGTCGCCGGTGCGGATCAGGGCGACCAGTTTCATCGCGTCGCCGGGGGTGTGCTCCTCGGAGACGGTCGCATCGCGATCGCCAACGCTGGGAGTCAACAGATTCGATGGTACGATCCGTCGGGCACGCTGGTAGCGCAGGCGGGGCGTGCGGGGCAAGGTCCCGGTGAGTTCTCGGGGCTCGCGGCCATCGCACGGATGCCTGGCGACTCGGTGGTGGCGTACGACGTGCGACTACGGCGCCTTACGGTGCTCGGGCCGACGGGCTCGCTCGTGCGAGTCGCGTCACTCGAAATCGGCAACCACGTGGGTATGGAGTTTCCATCTTTGGAGGGTGTACTGCATGACGGCACCCTGCTCATGGCCGGTCGTATCATGGACACCGGGGAGATGGAGGAAGGCCCGGTGCGGGCCGCCATGCCGGTCTACCGCGTCGCCCCTGATGGAAGACTGCTCGACTCGCTGCGCACATTTCACGGGTGGGAAGCCACCGTCATCATGCGACGTACGGCCGATGTCGTCGGACCGGCGATCACCGCCCGCCCGTTTGGCCGAAGTACCTCGATCACCCCGCTGGGGTCCGGCTTCGCCGCCGGTACACCCATCGCGTTCGAGTACGAGGTGTTCGATGCGCGGGGTGCGCCGACGACGATCGTGCGTCTCGAGCGCCGGCCCCGCGCCCTGACCGACAGTGACATTGAAGCGTACAGGGCATCGATCCAGGATAGGCTGCCGGACGAGGCCGGGCAGCGCGCGTTACGTCAGCAGGCTGAGGACTGGGTCTATCCCGAGACCCTCCCGGCGTATGGGGCCGGGCTCATGGGTGATCCTGCCGGAAACCTGTGGGTACCGAGCTTCACGCTTGGCCCCGATCCCCCATCCCGGTGGTCGGTGTTCGACCCGGCAGGTCGCTACCTCGGCGACGTCGATGTTCCTGCTCGGGTGGACGTGCTCGACATCGGCGAGGATCGGCTGTTGGGGCTCTGGCGGGATGCGCTCGGCGTCGAGCAGGTGCACGTGTACGCAGTCCACAAGCCCTAGGCCTCATCGCGGATGTCGCCCACCGAGGTTGCGGACCCTACCTTTGGCTCCATGACCTCCGTTCCGCAGGATCTCGGTGCAGCGCTCGCCGACCGCTACGTCCTCGAAGGCATCGTCGGCGAGGGGGGGATGGCGACCATCTACCGCGCCCGCGATCGCAAGCACGATCGCGAGGTGGCGGTCAAGGTGTTGCGGCCCGAGCTGTCGGCGTCGATCGGATCCCACCGCTTCCTCAAGGAAGTCGAGATCGCCGCCCGCCTGTCCCATCCGCACATCGTGCCCTTGTACGACTCCGGTGAGGCCTCGGGGTTCCTGTACTACGTCATGCCGCACGTGCAAGGGCGTTCGCTACGCGCGCTGCTCAGGCAGGAGGGGGTCCTCTCGCTCCCCGCAGCGCTCGACATCACCCGGCAGGTGGCCGCCGGCTTGACCCACGCACACCGCTCGGGCGTGCTGCATCGTGACATCAAGCCCGAGAACATCTTACTTGCCGACACGCATGCCTTCGTGGTCGACTTCGGTATCGCCAAGGCACTCGATCAGGCCGCCGGCGCCACGCTGACCCGTACAGGGTTCGCGCTCGGCACGCCGGGGTACATGAGTCCGGAGCAGGCGGCCGGTGTGCGGGCGATCGACGTCCGCGCGGACGTCTACGGGCTGGCATGCGTCGTCTACGAGATGCTCGTCGGCGAGCCGCCCGGTCTCTGGCTCACCGAGACGGCCGCGCGCGTGGGGCGGTTCGTGGATGCGGAGCCGTCCCATCGTGCGCGTCTCGACGGGCTTCCCGCTCGGATCGAGCAGGCACTCGCCCGCGCGCTTGCCATGCGGCCCAGTGATCGCTTCCCGTCCGTCGCCGGTTTCGTGGACGCGCTCGACGCGGCTGGGACCAGTGCGGAGCCTCGCTACGGCGCGGGGGAGATTCGGGAGATCATTGGGCGAGCAGCCCGGGTCGAAGCCGGGCAGGTGACGCGAGAGACGCTCATGTCGATCGGCGGTATCGAGCGGCTCGCGGCCGAGGTCGGAATCGCTCCGGAATTCATCCGCCGTGCCGTCGACGATTTGGCCCTCGAGCCGGCTGGCCAGTCGGAGGTCTCGGTGCCCGCTCCCGCCGTGGCCACCGCCCCGCCCCCGGCCATGCAGCTCCCGGCCGGAACGAACCGCGTGCAGGTGGAGCGGGTTGTGGACGGCGAGCTTCCGATCGAGGCGGCAGGTCCCCTGGTCGATCTGATCGTCGAGCAGCTCGGCCCGGGCCAGACCACGATCTGGGAAGGCACGCTCACGTGGGCGCCAGTGAGTATCCCGGGTCAGGCGGTACGGCAGATCAGGGTGGCGATCACGCCCGCAGGAAACCGCACACAGATTCGCATTCACGAACAAGTCGAGCAGGTGGCTGGCCAGGCGTTCGGTGCGGTGGCCGGCGCGTTCTTCGGCGGTCTGTTCGGTCTGACGCTCGGAGGCGGACTCTCCGGCGGGGAGCCCTCCGTGGTATCGCTGTTCGGCCTGCTCGGCACCATCGGCGGTGCCTTCACCGTGTCACGCTCGCTCGGCGTCAATGCGACGATGCAGCGGGAGCGACAGCACGAGGCGCTCGCCGGGCGCCTTGCCGGTCAGGTGCGGCGCCTCGCACCGATTCCTGAGGGGCGCATCGAGTCCCGATCCGTCTCGACTCCAGAGTAGCGCGCCACGTCGTTCACGTTCCGGGGCTGGTGGGATGCGCTATCACGAGCTCCGGCATGTTGAGCAGCCCTGCGAGCACCGTCCTCGCAAGATCGTCGGGACCGGTGATCCACCAGATCAGCTCGTTCGCCGCGAATAGGTACGTGCGCTCACCGGGGCCCATGACCACGTGGACCTCGGTGTCACCGGCCCCGAACGCGTCCTGCATCGGCTGGCCCTCGACTGCGCGCTGCAGGGCGGCCCGAGCGCCGCTGGCACAGCCGAACCGGCTCGCGCCGACCTCGACATCGAAGTCGCCGATGCCGTAGATCCCGACCCAGGAAACCAGGGCGCGGTCGGCGAGACCGAGTGGCGAGCGCGACAGCGGGTGCGCCGCACAGCCGTGGGAGGTCTCGCGATGCGGGCTGCCGAGGACGTGCGCGGGTATGGGTGACGGGGTTGCGACCGCCAGAACGTGACTGTGCGGCACGACGGGGTGCGGGCACGTGTCGTCGGCCTCGGGGGGAATGACTCGCGGCGGTGTGAGACGGAACTCGGCCCTCCCGATCTGATCGTCCGATATCCGGACGCCCGGCAATTCGGACGAGACGTACCCCGTGAGCTCGGCCCGGACGGTGTACGTCCCGGCAGGGACGGCCAAGAGCTCGAACGCGCCCGCCGCGTCCGTGACGGTGCTGCATCGAGTTCCGACGATGGTGATCCGTACGTTCGCCAGCGGTTGGCCGACGGCGTTGAGCACGGACCCGTACAGCGCTCCGGTCGCATCCTGCGCCTGAAGATCCGGCGCGGACCAGACGGATGCGAGGCACCACAGGCTGACGAGGGAGACGGAAGCAATCTTGCGAGCCGGCATGGCACACTCCCTCCTCCGGACGAATCCGGATCGGGGTCCTGCGTGCAGCCGTTGGAGGAGCGGTCGACTGACCGAGCGGCATGGGACACGAGACTACCCGTCTCAATCTGTCCCGATCGGGCAGCCGGAAACAGGCTGTGTGTTCTCGGGATTTCCGTACCGAGCGACTTCGACGCGCACGCATGGTGGCGCAGCCCGATACACGATCGGCGGACCTCCTCGGAGGCCCGCCGATGCGCGCTGCACCGGGCCCGCGCGGCGCGACTAGCGCACTAGTTCGTCGGCCCCGGCATGGGAGGCGGTGCTGCCGGCCCAAGCCTCGGGACGGAATCGGTCGCGATGCCGAGCAGCTCGGCGACGGCGGGCCGAGCGATCATCGGGTGTGCCCCCAACCACCACAGATCTGCGTTCTTCTGATAGAAGTAGTTGACCTGCCCCTGCCCGAACACTGAGTGCACCACACCCTCGCCGAGGGTGAAGGACGTGTGATGTCCGAAGGCGACCGTCCCGGAGTCGATGCGTGCTACCATTGCAGCCAGGTCGGCTTCGGCATCTGCGGGCGACGCGAACCGACTGACGTACACGGCGGTCGCCATATCCATCGGCCCGTAGATCCCGACCCAATTCTGCTCGGCTCCAACGGGCCTTCCATGCAGACTCTCGAGGATCTGGGCTGCTTCGTCGCCCTGATGGGTGGCTTGCAGCTGCATGCCGTGGATCGTGGCAGGCAGGGGCGATCCGCTATCGCTCTCATTCCCCGCGCACGCGGCGATGATCACGGGAGCTGCCACCAGCGACATTCGGGCCACGCGCCACAGCCCACCGACTCGGTCTCCTCGCACTAATCCTCCCTGTCAACTGCCTCATGAGTGCCGGCCCACCTCGACCCGGCTCACGCAACGTAGCGGGCAGCGTGCACGAGGTGAAGGCCATCCGCCTTGCCGAAACGTCACCGTCCCCGATAATTAGTACCATCCCCAATATCTCCCGGAGTTCCCGATGGCAGGGATCCAGCCATTTGCCGGCGTCGCCCGCGCGCCCTTCCTCGTTCTTCCGGTGACGCTGGTCGCCTCCGGTGCTGCGGCCTCGGCCTATTCGAACGGCTTCAGCTGGCTTCGAACCGGGCTCGCGCTCGTCGGGATGCTGGCGTTGCACATGGCCGTGAACGCGCTCAACGAGTGGAGCGACTACCGCACCAGGATCGACTTTGAGACGGAGCGGACACCCTTCTCCGGGGGTAGCGGCACCCTGCCGAGTGGATCGCTGTCCGGCCGCACGGCGCTCATCTTCGCTTTGGCGTGCGCGGCGGTTGGGCTGGCGATCGGTATCTGGTTCCTCGAGGTCGTCGGAACGATCATCCTGCCGTTCGTGATCGTGGGCGGCGTGTGCGTGCTGTTCTACACGGACGTGCTGGCACGCATGGGGCTCGGGGAGATGGCCGCCGGTCTGGGCCTCGGCGCGCTTCCGGTGATGGGCACGGCCGTCGTACAGGACGGTTTCCTGACGGACGCGGCAATCGCGGCCTCGGTGCCGTCGTTCTTCATGACGTTCAATTTGCTGCTGCTGAACGAGTTCCCCGACGAGGAGGCCGATCGGCGCGGTGGACGGCGCAATCTCATCCTGCTGTTCGGGCGCCGCGCTGCGGCGCTACTCTACGTGCTCGCGGGCGTCCTCACGCCACTCAGCATCGTGGTCGCGGTAGGCTGGACGATCCTCCCGCCGGTGGCGTTGGCGGCCGCCCTACCGTCGCTGTTCTTGTTGAAGCCCGTGGGCTGGGCACTCAAGAGCCCCACCGAGCCCGTGCCGATTCCGGCACTCGGCTCGAACGTGATCTGGAATCTCACGACGAACACCGTCATGGCACTCGCGCTCTCGGCGGCGGTCATCATGATGTAGGTCGCGTGACGAGAGCAGCGCTCACCGACGCGAGCGCGACAGGGCGCGGTAGTACTCCTCAACCAACTCGCGGTACTCGGGTGGCACCTCCTCCGCGCCCGTCGAGAAGTATCGTTCGACCTCGCCACCGGCGAGCTCGCGGCGCAACGCGAACTCGAACTCCCGCAGATCGGCGATCACCTCCTGCCGCAGGCGCTCCAGGCCCCGCGGATCAGCGAGGCGCCCGGGCCCTTCGAGCCCACGAATGTCAGCCAGAATCCGCTCCAACTGCTCGACGTCGATGCCCTCCTCGGCCAGCTGGCGACTGAGCTCGCTCAGCTCCCCGCGGCGCCTCGACAGCTCGCGTTCGAACTGGCGTGACTCATCTGGTGAGAGCTGGCCGCGTGTGGCGCCGCCGGGGTTGCCACCGCGCTGCGGCTGTTCTCCAGTCTGTCCCGGCTCGCCTGGCATCTGGGCCTGTTCGTCTGGCGGCGGTGCGCCGCTCGCAGAGCGGATGCGGTCATCCAAAGACTCGAGCGCATTCACGAGCTCGCGTGTCTCCTCCAACGACCTGGCGAGACGGCGGTCACGCGATTCTCCGATGGCACCAAGCGCCTCCCGCACGTCCTCTTCGAGCGCTTCGAGATCGGCAGCGATCTGCTCCTCGAAGTTCCGAGCGTATTCGGGAGAGCGACCCTGCACCACGCCGCGTGAGTAGAGGATCTTGTCGGCGATGCGGTTGTCCCGGACGTCGCGCGCCGCGTCACGGAGCCGAGCGGAGGCATCGGGCTGATCGTCGCGGGCGTCACGCGAGAGCTGCGTCAGCTGCCGCTCCAGGTCGCTCACCTCCGCTGCCATCTCGTCCTTTCGCTCGGTCAGCTGGCGCATCTGCTCGCCGTCCGCCGCAGGATCGCCGCGCAGACGCTCCACGTCGTCCATGACTGCTTCCTGCTGCCGGCGCAGCCGCTGCGCACGTGCCAGCGCGTCCTGGATCTCCCGTGCGAGACCCGCCGCACGATTCTCGTCGAGCATCCGGCGGGCGTCCCGAAGGCGGTCGAGTGCGGCTTGGCCCTGTGCTGCGCTCTCGCCACTCTCGCTCGCGGCCGCGCGGCGCATCGTTTCGGCTGCCTCCCGCAGCTCGCGCGCGGTCTCGCCGAGCTCCGGTCGTGACTGCTCGCGAGACAACCGCTCCAGGCGGCGCGCGGCCTCCTCCGCCTCCTCCGCGAGCTGCCGCTGGGCTTCCCCGCCGCCGCCGCCCCCGCGCTCTTGCTGCGCCCGGGCACGCATGCGCTCGTTCTCTTGCTGCTGGCGGCGGGCGAGTTCCTCCAGCCGCTGCATCAACTCATCGACCTGCTCGTCGGCGGCGCGCCGTGCGCCGCGGTCGACGCGCTCGTACTGGTTCCGCAGCTTGTCCAATTCCAACTCGAAGAGGTCTGCCAGGTCGTCCGCGCCGGCGGAGGACCCCCCGGGCTGACCACCCTGTTGCTGCGAGATCTGCCGGTCGCGGAAGGCGGACTCGGCCCGCTGGAGGTACTGTAGCGCCACTTGTTCTGGCGACATGGCGTCCTGCGGCTGCCGCTCACCGAGCTGTTCTTCCGCTTGCAGCATCGCTTCGGCGGCCTGTGGCAGCGCCTCGGCGATGATACGGAAAGTCGAATCGAGCGCCATCACCCCTCGGCTCTCGATTTGCGCGACCAACGTCTCGACCTCGCCGCGCAACCGACCCTGCGCGAGGGCGAGGGTGGCAAGACGCTCCCGAACCTCGTCATCCGCAAGCGTGAGTGAATCCCTCACGAGCTTGAAGGTCGCCGACACGATCTGGCGCTGCCGGGCCGACAACTCACCGACGCTCGCCCCGCCGCCCTCGCCCGGCTCGCCCTGCGACTCGGCCTGCTGGAACCGCTGGTCGAACCGACGGATCTCCAGGAAGTACATGTCGGTGGCGGCACGTTGCGGGCCGGCGATGCGGTTGCCGTCGCTCACGCGACCGTAATACGAGACGAAATCACCCGGCTCGAGGGGCAACTCCTCCAGGTAGAACGTGTGACCGGCGGTCACATCGCTGCGGCGTCCGACGCCATCGTAGAGCGCGAGCGTCTGCTCGGCACCACCGTTCACCGCATAGATCAGGTCGACCGACGCGAGCGCGAAGTCATCCTCCGCCCGAACCTCGACGAACACCTCGTCAATCATCGTGACCTGAAGGTCGCGGCCGGGCGTCGTGAACGTCACCGAGGGCGGCATGTCGTCCAGCACGTCGATGAAGTAGTCCGGGGACGCGGCCACCTCCCGGCCGAGCTCGCTCTCGAGCACGACCCGGTAGGTGCCCGGCGTCTCGATCGTGAGCTCGCCAAGCAACAGGCTGTCGCTGACCGAGGCCAGTGACAGCGTGTCCTGCTCGCTCACGACGAGCGCGCCGCCCGGCACCGGGATGGTCGGCACGATCGACAGGAGGACGCGCGATCCCGCCACGGCCGCGATATCGCCGGCATCCGCCTCCCGGCGTGGCTCCAGACCGGTGTACGCGGGGTAATGGTACTCCAGGTCGATGCGGTCGACGTATGGAAGGTCGCGTACGCTCACGCGGTGGATGCTCGACCGCACGCCACCCGCCTCGACGAGGTACTCGAGGTCCTGCTCCACCGCGAACAGGAGAAACTCGTGCGCACCGCTTCCCTCCTCGGCGGTCATCGGCCAGCGCTCCCACTCACCGTCGTTCCCCTGCCGGACGAGGAGCGTCACTGCGTCCGCTCCGAAGTTGCGCAATGTCGCTCGGACGCGGAGGTCCGCACCGCGCGGCAGATCGACATCGCCGGGCTCGACGTCGATCGCGAATGGGTTCGCCGGTGCGCCCGACCAGGGGGTGAGCAGGAACGGCGCCCCGTGGTACACGAAGCCGGGTTGAAGAAGGATGATCGCTGCTGCCGCCAGGGTCACGCCGGTCAACGCACCCGAGACCCGTGTGAGGCCCCGCTGCTCGACACGGCGCCCGCCATCCACCGTTCCGCAGCTCTCCACCGCCTGCTCCACGAGCCGCTGAACGAGCTGGGGGGAGAGCTGGGCGGCCTCGAGTGCCGCTTCCGTACCACCGAACTCGACCGCCGTCGAGACGCGACCCTCCAGGAGGGGCTCGTGCTCCTCGAGATACAGCGCGACCTGCTCGACCGTCACTCGACGCAGCACCGGCCGCATCAGGAACCAGAACGCGGCCGCTAGCACTGCGCTCCAGCTCACTACTCGGAACAGCAGGACCGCGGTCGGAGTGAAACGCAGCTGCTCGAGGACATAGGCCGACACGAGGAAAACCGCGAGGGCAATCACGGCCGTGATCGCGAGACCCTGGAGGGCGAGTCGCACTCGCCAGCGGCGGCGGACGCGACGGATCACCGTCGCGAGCGTGTCGGCGTGTGCCGGCGGGTGGGTGGCAGCGTCAGCGAACAGCCGATGCATCGCGTGTCTCCACAGTCTGACGTCGGTAGCGCTGGCCGGACAGTCGGCCGGCGATGAGGGTCTCGGTGAGCAGGAGCAGTAGGGCCGCTACCATGACATACCACCAGAGGGCCTGGCGACGTTCCTTCTCCGTTGGTGTCAGGATAGCTGTGAGCCTGGCGATGCGGGAGCCGTCGGCCTCGCCCGCCGCAATCGCGGCGCTCACGACCTCCGGTTCGACGATGCCGAGGTCGGACTCGGACGGAGCGGTGTTCACGGCCACGAGTGTCGCAATGCCCTCACGCTCGCTGCGAATCCGGTAGAAGCCGTGCTCGTTCAGTGCGAGACGGTAGCCGGAGGCATCATCGACGACGAACCGTGTGCCGGAAGGTGCCTCGACGATCAGCTCGCCTGGCTCGTCGCCGAATACGGTGCCGACCCCGCCCCAGCTCCGGTCGCGGAGGTCGCGTGCGAGGTCGATCATGCCTCCCGCCTCCCGCCAGGCAGGCATCGGCCTGTAGGACGCAGCATAGCGCGCGAGTTGATGCACGAATGGGAGGAACACCGGGTGCAGCGGGAGATCGTTCCAGCGGTTCGCGGCTCCGGCCGTCCACAGCAACACGCGACCGGCGCCGACCACCATCTCCGCCAACGCGGGGACGCCATCGTCGAACCTGGCGAGCACGACGGCACTGTCCGGGGGCGTCCAGCGCCGATAGCGGAAGAAGCGGGCCGCGGAGAAGTCGGCTCCGCGCGACCCGCCGAATGGCTCGAACAGGGGATGCCGATAGTCCAGTACGCTCAGGGTTCCGCCCCGGCCGGCGTCTCGGTCCACCGTCGGACCCGCGCGGTCACCGAGCAGTACCCGCGCATCTGGGGGCCACGCGGCATTCCCGGATCGCGGACCGAGTATGGCAAGCACGCCACCTCCCGCTTCGACGAATGCCCGAAGGCTGCGGCCGACGTCGCCACCGGGGGCGGGTATGTCGTACAACACGACCGCAGCCCGACCGTCGAATGCCTCCGGTCCGATGGCCGTGGCCGGTGCCAGCTCGATCCCGAACGGCGGCGCCGAGCCGATCGACAGTGCCTGCCTGAGGTAGAGCCACTCGCCGGCGCGCGCGTCCGGATGGTGCAGAATGAGGAGTGGAACGGCGGTGCGCTGCTCGACGGTGAACCCGAACGCGTCGTCGTACGGGAGCGCGTCGCGGTCCACGCGCACGCGCCCGCGCACGGTGCGGTCCGGGACCGGGATGGGTGCAAACACCGTGGACGCGGCGTTGCCTGCCGGTACGGTGATCTGCCGGCTCTCTACGGCCTCGCCCTCGATCTCGAGCGTCACGCCGACTCGCACCGCGGTATCGCCCGACGCTGCGGTGACCCGGGCCGTCACGACGAGGCGATCGCCGGCTTCGCCAGCGCGATCGAGTTGCACACCCGTGACGGCGACGTTGGAGGCGTCGGTGTCGGAGAGGTCGACGACGGTCACCGCGGTGCCGTCCGGCATCCGGATCGGTGCGTCGGCGGTCCAGCCGACCCGCTGGAAGTCCGTGATCAGCACGATCTCCCGATTGGGGAACTCCGAGACCTCGAGCACGTCGCGAGCGAGCTGCAACGCCGGTGCGTACTTGGTCCCGACGGCCAGCGGCCGCAGGGCAGCCAGCGCATCGCGCAGGATCGGGCGGTCACTCGTCGCCCGCGTGACGGCGTCGGCGCGATCGCCGAAGGCGACCAGCGTGGCCCGGTCGATGGGGCGCACCTCATCGATGGCGTTGTGGGCGGCGTCCACGGCCCGGCTCCACCGATCCCCGTAGGCCATGCTGGCGGAGTGATCGAGGAGGATCACGACGTCCCGACCGTCACCCACGACCACGGGCCCGAGCGCGGCACGATCGACGAACGGCCGTGCAAACGCCGCGACCAGCAGCAAGACGGCGAGCGCGCGGAGCAGGAACAGGAGCCAGTGCCGCAGACGCTGACGGCGTACGGTGCGATAGGGAACCCGCCTGAGGAACATGAGCGACGGGAACGGGACGGCGTCCTTGCGCTCGCGGTGCGTGAGGTGGACGTACACCGGTACCGCCACGGCGAGCGCGCCGATCAGGAAGAGCGGTGCCAGGAACGCGAAGCTCATCTAGCGGACCCGGCTCAGGCGTTCGCGCCTGGACAGGTAGGCGAACAGCGCGTGGTCGAGCGGCTGGGATGTCTCGAGCACCCGGTAATCGACCTGGCCGCGGGTCATGTGCTCGCCCAGGGCAGACAGATGCCGTTGCATCTGCTCACGATACTCCTCCCGCAGGGTCTCCGGCACGACCGGCATTCGCTCCCCCGTCTCGAGATCCTCGAACGGCGCAGCCTCGTCGAACGGAAACGCGATCTCCGCCGGATCCAGCACGTGAAACACGATCACGTCGTGTCCCCGGGCACGGAGCCGCGCCACACTCCGCAGGACCACGTCGGGGTCCTCGTACAGGTCGGACAGCAGCAGGAGGATGCTCCGTCGCCTGAGTGCCTCGGTGACACGAAGGAGCGGTGGCTCGAGCGAGCCTGGGCCGCCGGCCTCCGTCCGATCGAGGGTGTGCAGCACGATGTCGAGGTGCTTCGCCGACGCCGGCACGAAATCGACGATGCGGTCGGTGAGCGTGACGAGCCCGACCCGGTCCCGCTGTCGCCGCGAGAAATACGAGAGGCACGCCGCGAGGAACTTGGCGTACTCGAGCTTGCTGATCGATCCGCTGCCGTACCGCATCGATCCCGAGACGTCCAGCAGCACCACGAAGTTCGCGTTCGTGTCCGCTTCGAACTCCTTGACGTAGAACCGGTCGGTGCGACCGTACACCCGCCAGTCGACCCGACGAATGTCGTCGCCCGGCATGTACGGTCGGTGCTCGGCGAAATCGACGGACAAGCCGAAGTACGGCGAATGGTGGAGGCCGTTGATGAACCCGTCCACCACCGTCCGGGCCAGGAGCTCGAGGTTCGCGATCCTGGCCAACACCACGGGGTCGAGAAAGCGCGTGGTCGTCACATGCCGGAGCGCGGTACCGGGACCGCGTCGAGCAGCAGGTCGATCAGGTGGTCCGAGGAGACCTGCTCGGATTCCGCATGGAAGTTCTTCAGGATCCGGTGCCGCAGCACGGGGTGTGCGAGGGCGCGGATGTCATCGATCGTCGCGTGGTAGCGCCCGTGGACGAGGGCTCGGGCCTTCGCACCCAGGATCAGATACTGGGCGGCCCGCACGCTGGCGCCGTAGCTCACCCACTTGCGCACGAACTCCGGCCCGCCGTCGGCCCCTGGCCGACTCGTGCGCACCAGCCGGACGGCGTAGCGCAGCACCGGATCCGCCACCGGCACCTTTCGTACGAGCCGCTGGAATGCCACGATGTCGGGCCCCGTGATTGCGTGCTGGAAGACGTGATCCTGAATGGCCGTGGTGCTCCGGACGACCTCCAGCTCTTCGTCCTCGGGCGAATAGTCGATCACGATGTTGAACATGAACCGATCGAGCTGCGCTTCGGGCAGGGGATACGTTCCCTCCAGCTCGATGGGGTTTTGCGTCGCGAAGACGAAGAACGGCTCGTCCAGCTCGTACGTGCGGCCCTGGACCGTCACGCGGTGCTCCTGCATCGCCTCGAGCAGTGCGGCCTGTGTCTTCGGCGGCGTGCGGTTGATCTCGTCCGCGAGGACGATGTTCGCGAAGATGGGCCCGGGCATGAACGTCATGCGGCGCTGCCCCGTCGCGGGATCCTCCTGCACGAGATCGGTGCCCGTGATGTCCGACGGCATCAGGTCGGGCGTGAACTGGATGCGGGAGAACTGCAGGTCGAGGACCTGCGCCACGGTGCGGATGAGGAGGGTCTTCGCCAGACCCGGTACGCCGATGATCAGGCTGTTGCCGCCGGCGAACAACGAGAGCAGGACCTGCTCCACCACGTCGTCCTGGCCGACGATGAGCTTGTGCAGCTCGGTGAGGATCCTGTCGCGGCCGGCCGAGAGACGCTCCGCCAGCTGGATGTCGTCGGTTGCGTCGAGTGATACGGGGGGCGTCGTCATGTTGCTCCAATCAATGGGCTGCTGCGTACACGATGTAGTTGATGCCGAGCTTGTAGGCCTCGTTGGTCAGCTCGATCGGGATGAAACCGCGGTCCGACCACTCCCATGATTCGCCGATGTCATTGTTGTAGTTCGCGATGAGCAGCAGCCGCTTGTCGGGATCGTCGTCCTCGTACACGCCGTAGAAGGAGGACGGCATGAAGGAGTACGGATGCACGAACGCCTCGAGGCTCTCGATCTCGAAGAACGAGTGAAAGATCGGATGAGAGGCCTCCAGTCGGACCAGCTGATTGTCCGGCAGCACCCGTTGCACCTGGTCGCTGAAGTTGAACCAGTCGCGTCCCTGGAAGTCGTCGAAGATGATGAAGCCCCCCTTCAGGAGATAGGCACGCAGCGCGGCCGCCTCCTCGTCGGTCATGGTCCAGTGCCCTGGCTCGGACAGGTAGGCGAGGGGGTACCGCATCAGCTCCGGGTCGTCCAGGGCCAGGATGTTGCTACCCTCGGTGACCACATCCACCGCCGTCAGCTCGCTCAGAATGCGGGTGAAGTGCTGCTCGGCCCGGGGGTAGTCGTGGTCCCACTGGTAGTTGATGCCGCCGAAGAAGCCGCCGCCGCCGCCCCACCCTGCCCAGTCGGGTGTGTAGCGGAGCCGCACGAACGTCACCCGGCCGTCGTACGGGACGTTGAACGCCTCGAAGTCGACATCCTCCGGCGGCGTGACTCGCCTTCCGAATCCCCGCATCCGCTCCTGCGCATCGGCGGCAGACGGCAGCGCGCCGCTCACGAGCAGGAGCGCGAGCAGAAAGCGCGCGAGGCGCTCAGCGATTGCGTGCATCATGCAGCTCCAGCAGGAGGTCTTGGGCCGCCCCGAAGCCGGGAGCGATCTCCAGGGCTTGCAGGACGGTACGGCGTGCGGCGTCGAGTT